>Ga0206125_10002906_pt1 | contig 17288 bp, 12 predicted proteins | sample Helgoland_Spring_4_FD_148598 | JGI IMG/M metagenome (GOLD analysis project Ga0206125, IMG submission 148598) | Pelagic subsurface seawater microbial communities from Kabeltonne, Helgoland, North Sea - Helgoland_Spring_Bloom_20160331_1 | ecosystem: Environmental > Aquatic > Marine > Epipelagic ... | reverse complement strand
GCGCATTGGTCTCAATAAAGTCTCTGCGCGGTTCTACCTGATCACCCATTAGAGTGGTAAACATCTGGTCTGCGGCAATCGCATCTTCAATAGTAACCTGCAACATACGTCGAGAATCCGGATCCATAGTGGTTTCCCAGAGCTGCTCGGGGTTCATCTCACCCAGTCCCTTATAGCGCTGGGTATTCAGTCCGCGACGCGACTCTGCCATCAACCAGTCCAGAGCCTGATGGAAACTTTCCACCGGCTGCTGACGCTCACCGCGCTGAACAAAGGCGCCCTCTTCAATCAAACCTTGAAGTGTTTCGCCAAGTCCGGCAATAGCGTTGTATTCATTGGAAGCAAAAAACTCACGACCCAAGAGATGATAGTGAGGAATACCGTGGGCAGTAATCTCAACCTTAGGCAGGAAGATATGACGCTCTTTATCTTCATCCACATGCACCTCATAGCGGTGCGTGCCAACCATAACATTTTCGAGATTTCCCTGAAGTTCGCCACACCAGGACGCAAGATCGCCGCTCTTTTCAAGAAGTTTATCCGAGAAGCGCGGACTGTAAATCAGCGCCTCAAGCACCTCTTTCGGGTACACCAAAGACATGCGCTCAATCAGGCCCATTACATGACGGAACTGATTAACCAGCGCTTCCAGAGCTGTACCCTGAATACCCGGCGCCGTAGCATTAACATGCAGGCTGGCATTTTCGAGAGCCTTGGAGGTTAGATAAACCAGTAGTGCATCGTCATCTTTTACATACTGTTCGCTCTTGCCGCGACTAACCTTATACAGCGGTGGCTGGGCAATAAAGATATGCCCGGCTTCAACCAATTCGCGCATCTGTCTAAAGAAAAACGTCAGCAACAGCGTACGAATATGCGATCCATCAACGTCCGCATCGGTCATAATAACGATGGTGTGGTAACGCAGCTTCTCAGGATTAAACTCCTCGGTGCCAATACCACAGCCCAGCGCGGTAATCAGCGTGCCAACTTCAGCACTGGAAAGCATCTTGTCAAAACGCGCCTTCTCAACATTGAGGATCTTACCCTTAAGAGGCAGAATCGCCTGAGTTCTTCTATCACGTCCCTGCTTGGCTGAACCGCCCGCAGAATCACCCTCCACCAGATATAATTCTGAAAGCGCCGGATCTTTTTCCTGACAATCCGCCAACTTGCCAGGCAATCCAGCAATATCAAGCGCGCCTTTACGTCTGGTCATTTCACGGGCTTTACGCGCCGCTTCACGAGCACGGGCCGCATCAATCATTTTATTCACTACAGCTCTGGCATCCTGGGGGTATTCCAGCAGGAAGTCGCTGAATTTCTCACCCATCTCCTGCTCAACTGCAGTTTTCACCTCGGAGCTAACCAACTTATCTTTGGTCTGGGAAGAGAACTTAGGATCAGGAACTTTTACCGAAATAATCGCCGTTAAACCTTCACGTGCATCATCGCCAGTGGTGCCTACCTTCGCCTTGCCATTAATACCCTCTTTCTCAATATAGGTATTTAGACCGCGGGTCAGCGCCGAGCGGAAGCCAGCTAAGTGCGTGCCGCCATCGCGCTGGGGAATATTGTTGGTATAGCAGTGAATGCTTTCCTGAAAACCGTCATTCCACTGCAATGCCACCTCAACACTGGTGCCGTCTTCACGCATAGTGTTGAAATGCATAATCTTGTTAACAGTGGTTTTATTCTGGTTGAGATATTCAACAAAGGCGCTTAAACCGCCCTCATAGGCATAAACATCTTCTTTTCCGGTGCGCTCATCATGCAGGACAATGCGTACTCCTGAGTTCAGGAAGGACAGCTCACGGAGTCTTTTTGCGAGAACATCGAAATGAAAGTTGATATTGGAAAAGGTATCGATCGAGGGTTCAAAGTGAACCGCTGTACCTGATTCTTCAGTGTCACCAACGACTTCGAGAGGTCCTTGGGGCACACCGTGGGCATAATCCTGCTCATGTATCTTGCCATCTCTGCGAATGGTTAAACGCAGCTTGGCTGACAGAGCATTAACAACCGAAACACCTACACCGTGCAGGCCGCCCGACACCTTATAAGAATTATCATCAAACTTACCGCCGGCATGGAGTACGGTCATAATAACTTCAGCGGCAGAGACACCCTCTTCGTGCATCTCTGTAGGAATACCACGGCCATTATCCGAAACAGTAATAGATTCGTCAGGGTGAATAACGATCTTGATTTCAGAGCAATGTCCCGCCAGCGCCTCATCAATGGAATTATCCACTACCTCAAACACCATATGGTGCAGACCGGTGCCATCATCAGTATCACCAATGTACATACCAGGCCGCTTGCGAACTGCATCCAGGCCTTTTAGTACCTTAATACTCGAAGAATCATAATTCTGTTCGTCAGTCATAAACTTTCCATACCCTGTTATCTAATCAACTAAAGCAACGCCATGTTCCATGTGGAACATCTGGTGCGGGACTGTCTGCACCAAATCCTCAAAATCTTTTTTATCGACCCCGGTTATAAAGTACTGACAACCAAGATCATTTAAATACGAAACCACCTGTCCGCGATGCTGGTAATCCAGTTCAGCGGGCAGATCATCCAAAAGGAAAAGACAAGATTCCCCTGCATGCTCTCGATAATGGGCGGCTTGCGCTAACTTAAGCGCGTAAACCAAAAGTTTTATCTGCCCTCTCGAGAGATGGTCAGCAGCAGTCTGACCATCAACTTTAATTCTTATATCTGCTCGGTGCGCACCGTGACTCGTGGTCTTTGTGCCTATATCACGGCCATGATCTGCGGCGTAAACATCGGCCAGAGAGCGCTCCTCATCCCAGCCGCAGTAGTATTCAAGGGAAACCTGCCCCAACCCCTCAAATGCACTTACCGCTTGATTTAACTGCCCGGAAAGCGCTGACAGGTACTCTCGCCTAAACCGGGTTATTTGCTCACAGAGGGGAATTAACTCCGCCGTCCAGGTGCGCAATAAATCTTCGTCTATTCTACCATGGCGAAGGAGTTGATTGCGCTGTTTTAGCGTTTTTTGAAAGCGTCGCCAGAGATTAGTGTAATCATGTTCCACGTGGAACACACCCCAATCTAAAAACTGCCTGCGCTGAAGAGGCCCACCCTCTAAAAGCATAAAACTATGGGCATCGATCAGCTGCAAGGGAAGCTCGGAAACCAGCTGTGCTGCGGTCTGCAGAGGCTTGCCATCGAGGCGCGCCTCAAACAGGCCCTTGGGTGTGCGCTTGATGCCAAGCTGATGGGCAGTGGAGGTCTGGTCGCGCAAAAGACGCCCAGAGACAACCAGCTCATCCGCATCATTATTAACCACCACGCGCAGATCGCGATGACGAAAGGAACGGCCGCGGCCAAGAAGATAGATAGACTCTAGAAAGCTGGTTTTTCCGCTACCGTTGGCACCGTAAATAATATTCGCCTGGGGATGGCAACTGGTGCGGATACTTTTCAGGTTTCGAACCTGAAAAATATCCAATTGAGATAAATGCATATAGTTGGCGTTAGCGGCAGAAGCAGCTAGTTAACGGCAGAGATGCCGTTACAGCCGCATCGGCATAACAACATAGACCGCTGAGCCATCAGCTGCATCTTCTACCAGCGCACTGCTGCTGGAGTCGGAAAGCGTCAAGCGAACAGCCTCGCCTTTAAGAACATTGAGAACATCGAGCAGATAGCTGACATTGAAGCCAATTTCCAACTCATCGCCAGCGTAGTCAACACCTACAACCTCTTCAGCCTCTTCTTGCTCAGGGTTGTTGGCGACCATTTTAATCGCGCCATTGGACAGCATAATGCGTACACCGCGATACTTTTCATTGGAGAGAATCGCTGTTCGCCCAAACGCCTGCTTGAGCTCGGCACGATCGCCGATAACCTGCTTGTCACCACCTTTCGGCAGAACACGGTCGTAGTCAGGGTAAGCGCCATCAACCAGCTTGGAAGTGAAACAGTAATCCCCACCATTGACGCGAATATGGTTAGACCCCATAGCTACGCGCACTGCGCCCACATCGCTAACCAGGCGCGCCAGCTCCATAACACCTTTGCGCGGCAAGATAGCCTTGGTAAGCTCGGCCACTTCGATCTCACAAGCCGCATCGCAGAGCGCCATTCTATGGCCGTCTGTAGCAACAGCGCGAAGCTTGTTGGCACTGACTTCCCACAGCATACCGTTAAGATAGTAGCGAACATCCTGCTGCGCCATGGCAAAGGAGGTCGATTCAATCAGGTGCTTCAATGTCTCATTTTCAACATCAAATTCAATATTGTTCTCGCCATTATCAACCGAGGGGAATTCATTGGCCGGAAGGGTTGCCAGAGTAAAACGACTGCGGCCGCTCTTGACATGGGCCTTGCCATCACTGCTGGAAAAATCAACCTTAGCGCCATCAGGCAGAGAGCGGCAAATATCTAGCAGCTTGCGCGCTGAAACAGTAACCTCACCAGCCTCTTCTGCAGCTGACACATCGGTATAGCCAATAATCTCAACCTCAAGATCGGTACCGGTTACCGAAAGGCGCGAACCCTCCAGGCTGAGCAATACATTGGAAAGAATCGGCAATGTCTGGCGTCTTTCAACAACACCGACAACCAACTGTAAGGGCTTGAGTAATACTTCACGGGAAAGGCTAAATTTCATGATAAATTCGTATCTCCGACAGGGTTAATTACATCTTGTAAAAATACTGTTTTTTTATTATTTTTCTTCCAGACAGTAAGCATCTCAACTGGAAAGCGTCCTATTAGCTAGAATGCGTCCTTTAGCTAGAAAGCGTCCTAGCTAGAAAGCGTCCTATAGAGGTGCTTTAAGTCACGCTCCACCTCGCGATCACTGCCCTCAAGCTCTTTAACCTTGCGACAGGCATGCAGAACGGTGGTGTGATCCCGGCCACCGAAAGATTCACCGATCTCCGGAAGGCTGTAGTTGGTCAGCTCTTTAGCCAGAGACATAGCAATCTGCCTGGGTCTGGCAACAGATCGACTGCGACGCTTGGAAAGCAGATCTGACATCTTTAACTTATAGTAGTCAGCTACCACTCTCTGAATATTGTCTATGGTAACCAGCTTGTCCTGCAGCGCCAACAAATCTTTCAATGATTCACGAATTAAATCGATATCGATCACCCGGCCACTAAATTGCGCATGTGCCATAACCCTTTTCAGCGCCCCTTCAAGCTCGCGAACATTCGAGCGTATGCGCTGAGCAATAAAGAATGCCGCATCTCTGGACAGCTCCATACCCACCTGCTCGGCCTTGTTGATCAGGATGGCGACACGGGTTTCCAGCTCGGGCGGCTCAACCGCTACAGTTAAACCCCAACCAAAGCGGGACTTTAAGCGCTCTTCAACGCCATCAATCTCCTTGGGGTAGCGATCAGAGGTCAAAATCATCTGCTGACCGCGCTCCAACAGCGCGTTGTAGGTGTGGAAAAACTCTTCCTGACTGCGATCCTTGCCAGAAAAGAACTGAATATCATCAATTAACAAAGCATCTACCGAGCGGTAGAACTGCTTAAACTCGTCGATCGCCTTAAGCTGCAGCGCCTTGACCATATCTGCAACAAACCGCTCAGAGTGCAGATAGACAATTTTCGCATCGGGCTTGCGCTGGCGAAGGGCGTTGCCAACAGCATGCATTAAGTGGGTTTTACCCAGACCAACGCCACCGTATATAAATAGTGGGTTATAAGAGCCGCCGGGATTTTCCGCAACTTGCTGCGCTGCAGCCAGAGCGAGCTGATTGGACTTGCCTTCAACAAAGCTATCAAAGGTAAATGCACTATTGAGATTACTTTTTAAGCTGTGCTCTGCAGCCGAGGTAATAATTTGCGGAGCGGAAATACGTGAAACCGGCTGTACCTGCGGGCTTGGCACAATTAACGCGGGCGCTTCAACCGATTCCAGTATCTTTTGTCCGGACGTAGATAAGGGTGTAGATATAGACTCAGTTAAGGGCGCAGGCTGAGTTTGGCTATTTGCCACAGCATCTAACCGATCGTCGACAATTACGGGGCTGGGCTGGGTTTTAAATGCTGGCGCCCTCTCAGATTCAGAGACAACCGCAACGCTGCAGCGATCCGCACCAAACTGTGAAAACAGCGCTTCGATACGCAGTAAAAATTTATTCTGTACCCAATCCTCAATAAAACGGTTGGGCGCAACCAGCTGGATGCGCTGGCCTATTGAAGAACCAGAATTAGAGCCGTCACCGAGAATCGAATCGCCAGCAAAAAACTGGGCTTTTAGAGGCCTAATCCAGGTATTGAACTGCTGAGGGGGCAGCTCGTCGGAGAGCTGCTTTGTGCAATCTGACCAGATTGCCTGGAGAGCATTAAAATCCATAGAACCGCTGACACCAACATCACCCACAGAACCATGCTCAAAAGAGTTACTTAATTCCACCTATTTTTCTTCCCAACGCAAGATAACCCCAAAGGCAACTTTCACCGAACGGTTGCTTAATCAGCGCTTTATAAAAGCGTCCAACCAAACAACATGCAAAAGTACAAAACCGCCAACCAAGCTATACAATTTCTTTTTAATTTTTATTCGTTTTATTTTTTCTAAAAGCCAATTATTTATATAAAGCACATCAACTTTTTTCGCTGGAATGATTCTATCCGCTTGAAATCCTTTTATCCACACCATGAAAAAAGCACTATTAACACCCCACTTTATTTTATTGTTTAATATCAACAAGTTAATGAATATCAATATTTTTTTTATTAACAGGGAGAGAATAAATTATTGGTTAATATTTAACCAACATCTGTGCATAACCTGTGTATATCCAGTTAAAAACCAGTGTTTAGAGGGCTCAAACCAAGGATTATGCGGCGCTGACAAAGATGCCGTTAGTGGTTCGTGACTTATTAAATAAAATGGGTCACTTTCCAATACAGAACGACGAAAAGATATGCCCCAAAAGATCGTCAGAGGTGAACTGTCCGGTAATTTCAGAGAGGTGATTTTGCGCCTGCCTAAGGTCTTCAGCCAAGAGTTCTCCGGCACCACTGGCACTGAGCTGTCGGCGCCCAGTGTCGACCAACTGCAGAGCTTTTTCTAGGGCATCCAGATGTCGTCGACGGGCCGAGAACAAACCCTCCTCCTGACCCTGAAAGCCCATACTGGCCTGCAAAAATGCCACCAGATCATCGAGGCCAGTTCTGTGTTTGGCGGATATGGCAAAGGTATCTGGCTGCCCCTCGACAGGACCTGAACTATGGCCAGTCTGATCAATCTTATTTAAAACAACACTGATCGGCTGTCGAGCATCGGTATAGCGAGAAAAATACTCCGGCCAGATAGTCTGCAGATCTGGATGATCGCTGTCACAGGCATCGACCAAAAACAGCACCTGGTCGGCGCGCTCAATCTCTTGCCAGGCGCGGCGAATACCTTCCAGCTCAACCTCATCATCACTGTCGCGCAAACCTGCAGTATCGACAATATGCAGAGGCATGCCGTCGAGACTAATTTTTTCTCGCAGCACATCTCGGGTTGTCCCGGCTACAGAGGTGACAATAGCCGCATCACGACCCGCCAGTGCGTTTAACAGGCTGGATTTACCGGCATTCGGCTTACCCGCCAAGACCACGGTCATACCGTCTCGCAGTAGTGATCCCTGCTGCGCCTTGCCGAGGGTATCGGTCAGCTCAAAAGAGAGTTGCTGAAGATTGGCTGAAAGACGCTCATCGGCGAGAAAATCAATCTCCTCTTCGGGAAAATCAATTGCCGCTTCAACATAAATGCGTATCTGTATTATCTGCTCGACCAGCTTATTAACCAGCTGAGAAAAATCACCCTGCAGTGATCGCACTGCACAGCGCGCAGCCTGAACTGATGAGGCGTCAATTAGATCGGCAATCGCCTCAGCCTGGGTAAGATCGAGCTTATCATTAAGAAAGGCGCGCTCACTAAACTCGCCCGGTCGGGCCATTCGCGCACCGAGCTGCAGGCAGCGCTGCAGCAAACCATCAAGGATTACCGGGCCGCCATGGCCCTGCAACTCGAGCACATGCTCACCGGTAAAAGAAGCTGGCGCAGGGAAATAAATAGCCACACCCTCATCGAGAACATCATTATCCGCGCCTTTAAATTGACTGAAAACCGCTTCGCGCGGTGGTAGAGGCTTACCGATAATGTCGCTAATTATCTGTTCAATATTGCTGCCGGAAACACGCACAATACCAACCCCGCCGCGACCCGGCGGGGTAGCAATAGCAACAATGGTATCCAAATCGTTTTGCACTCTACACCCCTAAACAAAAAAGGCCCTTGGAAGGGCCTTTTTAATTACTTTTTACTTATCCCAGAGGACTTTCCTGAAGACTTTTGAGACGCCGCTAACTGCCGGTTAACATACCACTGCTGAAGCATCGACAGCAGGTTGTTGACCGTCCAGTAGAGAACCAGACCGGAGGGGAAAATCATAAAGAAGAAGGTAAACGCAATAGGCATAACCTTCATAACCATTGCCTGAGTAGGATCCGTGGGCATCGGCTGCATTTTTTGCATCAACAGCATGCTCGCGCCCATCACTATCGGCAAAATAAAGTAGGGATCTTTAGCCGACAGATCGGCAATCCAGAAAATCCACGGCGAATGCCTGATCTCAACACTTTCCAACAGCACCCAGTAGAGCGAGAGGAATACCGGCATCTGCAACAGCATTGGGAAACAACCACCAGCAGGGTTAACCTTTTCCTTTTTGTAGAGTCCCATCAACTCCTGAGACATTTTCTGGCGATCGTCACCATAGGCCTCTTTTAAACGCTCCATCTTTGGCTGCAAGCTGCGCATTTTCGCCATAGAGCGAAGACTCGCCGCAGACAGCGGGTAAAGCAGAATTTTAATACCGATGGTCAGCAGGATAATCGCCCAACCCCAGTTGCCAACCAGCTCATAAATAAACTTCATGGCAGCAAAAATTGGCTTGGCCAGCATCCACAAAAAACCGTAATCAACGGTTAGGTCGAGATATTCAGCCAGTGATTCAAGTTTTTCCTGATCCTTGGGGCCCACATAAAACTGCGCACTGTACTCTCCAGTGCTGCCCGCAGGGACAATAAGCTTTTCACCGGTAAAGCCAAACAGATAGATATCCTGGCCAGATAACTTGCGCAGGCTAAAGCTATTGCTGTCGTTTGTCGGTGGAATCCAGGCACTGATAAAGTAGTGCTGAACCATAGATACCCAACCACCTTTAATCTCTGCTTTAACTGACTCTTCGCTGACATCGCTAAAATCGTACTTGGAGAAGTTCTTTTCCGGCTCTCTTAAAGCTGCACCCAGATAAGGACTAACACCACCGCTCGATTCAATAAGAGGCTCATGGGAGTCGCGTTTAATTTGACCATAGAAGGTCGCTTCCCAAGAGTCATAGCCAGTGTTTTCAATCAGGTAATTAACACCGATCACATATTCGCTTTCAGTGAAGCTAAAGCGCTTAACAATGGTTACACCGTTTTGATTAAGCTTTAAATCTACATCCAGACTTTGCTGACCAGGCATCAGCGAAAAGTTTGACTGAGTGACGCCGTAAACAGGGCGGCCCTCTCTGGTATCTGTACCGTTTTTACCAATTAAACCACTCTGGGCAATATATTCATTGTCCTTTGAGCGAGTTAACAGAGTAAAGGGTTTGCCACCATCATCTGCCATGCGGGTTAAATGCTTAAGCAATTTAACCTGAACAATATCGCCACCAAGGGTATCGATAGTGACTTCAAAGGTATCGGTGGTAACAGTGACCAAGCGGGTATTAACCGGCTTTTCGATAATGGCAACTGGTGTTTCTGCGAGTGAAGGTAGTTCTTCACTATAAGTGACCTGCTGTTGAGCCGGCAGAGCTGTCTCTGGAATAAGAAGCTCAGGAGCAACTGTAGCGGTTCTTTGTTCAGCGGCGCGAAGGTCGCTAAAGTTATTCCACTCGACGACCAGTAACCAAGCAACCAAAGCGATGGCGCTAATATTTAATGTTTTCTTCCAATCCATTCTATTTATAACTCTATTTAATGTTTGTTAGAGGTATCAGCCTCATCCGATTTACCAGAATGCTCTACCGGTAACACCGGATCGTAACCCCCTGAATGGAAAGGTTGGCATTTTACAACCCTACGCAGCGTAAGATAACCCCCTTTGAAAATTCCGTAGCGCCTAAAAGCCTCTTCAGCATAGCTTGAACAGCTGGGATGAAACCTGCAGTTGCTACCCAGCAGAGGGCTGATTGCATATTGGTAGCCGCGAATAACCGCTATCACTAGCTTACGCATTATCTTTACCAGCCTGCTTTTTAGGGTCTTTTTTAGTCTCTTTTTCAAGACGAGCAGATAGTCTAGCCCATGATTGTTGCAACAGGGCTGTCATTTCAGCGGGAGAGAGTTTATCGGCATCTTTCCGCGCTAAAAAGATAATATCCAGCGAAAGAGGTAGCGGCGTTGTGCGGAATATTTCCCGAACGGCTCGTTTAACGCGATTGCGACCGACAGCAGTGGGAACATTTTTCTTACCCACAACTAAACCCAATCGAGACACCTCAGTGTCATTAGGTTTAACCAGGAGTAGATGTTTGGGATGAGCAACCCGAAACGCATTATTATCAAAAACCTCTTTAAATTCAGAGGCTTTGAGTAAGCGTCGATCTTTACCGAAGGTTGCTCTGGGCATTAGTAGCCCCTAATGTTTTAGGCGGCTAAACGCTTACGGCCTTTGGCTCGACGACGGTTTATAACAGCACGGCCATTTTTAGTTGCCATACGAGATCTAAAACCATGAGTGCGCTTACGCTTTAATACGCTTGGTTGAAATGTTCTTTTCATAACGTCAATTCCGAATAATGTCTACTGTACTCAGTCTGCTGTGCCACATTAAGGCAGCTACAGATAACGAGTACCGTTCTAGGGCGCGGGAGTTTAATGAAAATCCCCTCCCAATTCAACGCTTTATTATAAATCTTTCACTTACTTTTAATTATTAGCGGCGTTAATTTAAAGATATTTTTTAAATACAGCTTTATAACAATCAATTAACAGCTTATCCCCATAACTAATCACTTAAATAAGCCTAGACAGCTGATTCTGTGGGAAACCTCTGTATAAGCTGAATAATTATCCCCAGAAAAAACCGAGAAATCGCAATACGTTCAAAACGGCAAAATTCTGTACAATTTCAAACAGAGTTGATACCAGCTTCCAGGATTTTTAACCACTGTTTTATACAGTCAAAAAAACCATCTAACCAATTGATTATTATACAAATTAATCTCTTATCCCCATTAGAGGGTCGCCCTAATAACAATAACAATAATCTCTATATACTATATATAAGTATATTTAGTTAATAAGTTAACTGTATATAAAGAGCCTCTAAAAAAACTGTCTCCAAACTAATTTCTAAAATAAGGTGGTTAAACTTTAATCAACCGCACGTATAATGGCGACCCTTAAATTTTAACGCTGTAGTAGCTGAAACCCTATGCTCTATTCAGAATCCTTTGATGTCATTGTTGTTGGCGGTGGCCATGCCGGTACAGAAGCCTGTTTGGCAGCTGCACGCATGGGCAGCCGAACCTTACTTTTGACCCACAATATTGAGACCCTGGGGCAAATGTCCTGCAACCCAGCAATTGGCGGTATCGGCAAAAGCCATCTGGTCAAAGAGATTGATGCGCTGGGTGGTGCTATGGCGCAGGCGACTGATCTCGGTGGTATCCAGTTTAGAGTTCTCAACTCGCGCAAAGGCCCAGCGGTTAGAGCAACTCGCGCCCAAGCAGACCGCGTTCGCTACAAAGCGGCGATTCTGTCTATGTTGCAAAATCAGAAAAATTTAACCATTTTCCAACAGTCCGTCGATGACCTAGTGATTGAAGGCGATCGTGTGACTGGTGTAGTTACCCAGATGGGACTTATTTTTTCAGCCAAGACTGTTGTGGTCACCGCTGGAACCTTTCTCGCCGGCAAGATCCATATCGGCATGCAGAATTACTCCGCAGGTCGCGCGGGAGATCCACCCTCGATCAATCTCTCCGAGCGCCTGAGATCATTACCGTTTAGAGTTGAGCGCTTAAAAACCGGAACACCACCACGTATTGATGCCCGTTCAGTGGATTTCACTCACCTGCAAGAACAGTGGGGTGATAAGCCTGAGCCGGTAATGTCTTATTTGGGGTCTGTCGGACAACATCCTAAGCAAACCTGTTGCTGGATTACCTATACCAATAAAACCACCCATGAGATTATCCATAAGGGGCTCGATCGATCGCCGCTCTACACTGGTGTAATCGACGGTGTTGGCCCCAGGTACTGCCCATCTATTGAAGATAAGATTGTGCGCTTTGCCGATAAGGATCAGCACCAGGTATTTATTGAACCTGAGGGCCTGGATACTTACGAGCTCTATCCAAATGGAATCTCCACCAGCCTGCCCTTTGATGTGCAGCTTGAACTGGTGCGCTCAATTCAGGGTTTTGAAAATGCCCATATAACCCGCCCGGGCTATGCGATTGAATATGATTATTTCAATCCTCAGGATCTTAAATACTCTCTTGAGACCAAAGCGATTAGCGGCCTGTTTTTTGCCGGCCAGATCAATGGCACTACAGGGTACGAAGAGGCTGCAGCTCAGGGGTTACTCGCTGGTACCAATGCTGCACTGCAGGTTCAGGATAAAGACAGTTGGTGTCCTGGCCGCGATACAGCCTATGCCGGTGTGTTAGTTGATGACCTTATTAGCATGGGAACTCAAGAACCCTACCGAATGTTTACCAGCCGCGCGGAATATAGATTATTACTTCGCGAAGATAATGCCGATTTACGCCTGACTGAGAAAGGCCGTGAATTGGGCTTGGTCGATGAGAATCGCTGGCGCCAGTTTAGTGAAAAGCGTGAAGCGATTGAGATTGAGCAGCAGCGCTTGAAAGACACTTGGGTGCAGCCTGGCAGTGCTGTTGCGGAACAGCTGTCTGCGCATATCGAGAAAAAACTCTCCCGCGAATATTCGCTGTATGACCTGCTAAAGCGTCCTGAGCTGGATTATAAAATCCTCGGCGGCCTCTACCCTGAGATTAAAGTTGAGCAGAAGATTGCTGAGCAGGTAGAGATTGATGCCAAGTATTCAGGCTATATCAATCGCCAGCAGGATGAAGTTAACCGGCTTCAGCGCCATGAAAAAACCCGTATTCCCGCGGACTTTGATTACCAGTCGATCAGCGGTCTATCCAACGAGATTAAGCAAAAGCTCAGCGAGGCAACCCCTGAAACTCTGGCTCGCGCCAGCAGAATTCCTGGTGTTACACCTGCAGCTATCTCATTGCTAATTGTGCAGTTGAAAAAACATGCCGCGTAATTTGCAATCTGAATCAGCCCTGCGAGCACAACTCGAGAGTGGCATTGAAGAGCTGGGTATTGAGTGCAGTCCTCAGCAGGTAGATCAACTGATTGATTATGTCAGCCTGCTGATTACTTGGAACAGCGCCTATAACCTGACAGCCATTCGCGATCCTGAGCAGATGATAGCCCTGCATATTCTCGATAGCTTAGCTATTCTGCCTTTTGTTACTGGCCAACATTTAATTGATGTCGGCACCGGCCCCGGCTTGCCCGGTATACCGCTGGCGATTATGTGTCCGGAAAAAACCTTTAAGTTGCTCGACAGTAATGGCAAGAAAACCCGCTTCCTGTTTCACGCCCGCTGTCAGTTAAAACTGCAAAACCTGACCGAGATACAGTCCCGGGTTGAGCAATTTATCCCCGAGCAAACCTATGACACCGTGTTGAGCAGAGCCTTTACCTCAGCGGCTGAGATGGTTGATAAGTGCAAACACTTGCTCAGTCCTGATGGGCGCTTTTTGGCAATGAAGGGAAAATTTCCGCAATCGGAGTTGAGCCTGCTGGAGAAAGACTATAAGGTCGATGTTTCGCATCGCTTAACGGTGCCCGGTGTCGAAGGTGAAAGACACCTGATTGAAATCAGTAAAACTCAGTTAGCGTAGAAAAAGGTCAGAGCATTGTCGCGAATCATCTCAATAGCCAATCAAAAAGGTGGTGTAGGTAAAACTACCACCAGTGTCAATTTGGCCGCTTCACTGGCAGCATACAAGCAGCGAGTCCTGTTGATTGATTTGGATCCCCAGGGTAATGCCACCATGGGTGCCGGAATTGATAAGCACCAATGCAAGACCTCGGTTTACGATGTGCTGACAGAAAAAGAAAATATTAAACAGGTTATCGTAAGCTGTGACAGGGCTAAGATTCATCTCTTGCCGGCCAATGGTGATCTGGTGGCTGCCGAAGTTGAGTTAATGCAGGAGATTGGTCGCGAGACACGACTGCGTCATGCACTGGATTTGGTTGGCGATGATTACGACTATGTGATTATTGACTGCCCTCCCTCCCTGAATATGCTCACGGTTAATGCGCTGGTCGCCAGCGACAGTGTGATTATTCCAATGCAGTGTGAGTACTATGCACTTGAAGGGCTTTCCGCGTTAAATAACACGATCAAACAGATCGCCAAGCTGATTAACCCAAAGCTGAAGATCGAAGGCATTCTGCGCACCATGTACGATCCGCGCAGCAGTTTGACCAATGCCGTATCAGCGCAGTTGCGCAAATATTTTGGCAGCCGTGTCTACCGCGTTAGTATTCCGCGCAATGTCAGGCTTGCGGAAGCCCCTAGTCATGGGTTGCCGGCATTGTTGTACGATAGAAACTCAAAAGGTTCAGTCGCCTACCTGGCGTTGGCTGGAGAAATCCTCCGCCAGTCCAAACAGAAGAGTGATGAGTCAAAACAAGCAGATGCAGGACAGTAAACGATGAACGCAAAACGACAGAGCCTCGGCAAAGGGTTGGATGCATTACTGGGAATGGAGTCAGAAGCTGATCTCGATAACCTGGAATCCTCAGATATCCAATCAAATGAGGGTCAGTTGCGCGAGCTTGCTGTTGAATTTTTACAGCGCGGAAAATATCAGCCGCGCCGCGATATCAATGCTGAAGCGCTTGAAGAGCTGGCCAGCTCGATTCGCACTCAAGGCGTTATGCAGCCGTTGGTGGTCAGGCAGGTCGATGCTGAAAAGTATGAAATTATTGCCGGTGAACGCCGCTGGCGGGCCGCGCAGCAAGCTGGTTTGGAGGTGGTGCCGGTTATTGTTCGTGAAGTTTCCGATGAAGCGGCTATTGCCATGGCGCTTATCGAAAATATCCAGCGTGAAGATTTAAATGCCATGGAAGAGAGTCTGGCCCTGTTGCGTCTTCAGAACGAGTTTCAGTTAACTCAGCAGCAGGTCGCTGATGCAGTCGGCAAGTCGCGCTCTGCGGTGACCAACCTGATGAGACTTGCCAGTCTCGAGCCAGAAGTTCAGCAGCTGTTGGAGCGTGGTGATCTTGAACTAGGCCATGCAAAATGTCTCTTGGCGCTTGAAGGTGCGAAGCAAATTAACGCCGCGAGAACGGTTGCCGGTGTCAATATGACTGTGCGTCAAACTGAGGCGCTGGTTAAAAAGCTGCAATCTGCCGATAATACTAAACCGACCCCTGAAGCCTCAAACAGTCCAGATATCAAGCATCTGGAAGACCAGATATCTGAAAAAATTGGCGCGCCGGTGCAGATTCAACACAGCGCCAAAGGCAAGGGTAAGCTGATTTTCAAATATAATAGCGTCGATGAACTGGACGGTATTCTCGCCCACCTAAAATAACTGCCAAGTCACTATTTTTAAAGCGAATTTTGCGGCGAAAAAATTTCCGCGATATAGGTCGTTTAGCGTGTTGAATATCAACAGTACTATCCCTATAATGCGCACCCGCCGGACACAGGTCCAAAATTTGTCTGGCAGGGCCGGAGAAAAGGTGTCGACCACGCATGACGACCATTTCATTACCACCAGTTAAAAGAGTTGCGCTCTACCAGCTAGCCTTTTTGCTACCTGTCTGCGGCGTTCTTTTGGTCTGGAGTTCCGTGTTAGCTTATTCTGTTTTGATTGGCGGATTGATCCAAATTTGCCCGCAGGCCTGGTTTACACGACAAGCGTTTAGATACGCCGGCGCGAGAAAAGTACAGTCCATTGTGCGAGCAATGCACTGGGGAGAGACGGGAAAGATTGTTTTAACCACCGTGTTATTTACAGTCAGCTTTGTAATGGTAAAGCCACTTTATGCAGGCGCCCTGTTCGCTTCCTTTGTAGTAATGATTTTGGTGCAGTATTTCGCAGTAATCATATTACTGAAACACTGACACCGTATAAGTTAACGACCTAACTAGTTGAGAGTGACAGATGGCAGGTGGAAACCCCGCAAGCACTACTGAGTATATCCAACACCATTTAACCAACCTGGTTTATGGAAAGTTGCCGGCCGGATACGAGCGTACCACCGAGCAGGGTGTTGAAGTTCTCCAGGCTGATACCTGGACTATGGCTCATGGTGGTCAAGAAGCCACAGATATGGGCTTCTGGGCTATTCACGTAGATTCTATGATCTGGTCGATTGGTCTCGGTTCGCTGTTTTGCTGGATGTTCCTGCGCGCAGCCAAAAAAGCCCACACCGGTGTTCCCGCTGGTTGGTTAAACTTTGTTGAGATGATCGTTGAGTTTATCGACGGTGCAGTCAAAGACAGCTTCCATGGTCGCAACAAAATGGTCGCCCCATTGGCGCTAACTATTTTTGTCTGGGTATTTTTGATGAACCTGATGGATTTGCTTCCGGTTGATCTAATTCCCACGTTGCTGATGATGGCTGGCGTTGAATATCAGAAAATTGTCCCCTCAACCGATCCAAACATCACTCTGGGTATGGCGCTGGGCGTATTTGTTCTGATGCTCTACTACTCCTTCAAGATTAAAGGTACCGGCTTTATTAAAGAGCTGACTATGCACCCGTTTAATCACTGGGGCTTTATTCCAGTAAACCTGTTTATGGAAACTGTTGGCCTGCTGGCTAAGCCGTTCTCTCTGGGTTTACGACTGTTCGGCAATATGTATGCCGGCGAAATGATTTTTATCCTGATTGCAACAATGTTTGCAGCGGGCGCAGGAGCCGGCTTTGTGTCTGGCGGTCTGCATGCAGAACTCTTTGGCGAGCAGACCAGTGGTTACTTCTGGTTAGTGATCTTTTTACTGGTCACCGGTGTATGTTGGTTGAATCTCAAAGGGAAGGTATCTACGGGTAAAACAGTCCTGTTATGTATGGCCTTTATGGCGATAGGTGGTGGTCTGTTTGCTCTGGGTGGAGGGTTAATGCAATGGGGCTGGGCGGTATTCCATATTCTGGTCATTACCCTGC
>Ga0206125_10002899_pt1 | contig 17302 bp, 15 predicted proteins | sample Helgoland_Spring_4_FD_148598 | JGI IMG/M metagenome (GOLD analysis project Ga0206125, IMG submission 148598) | Pelagic subsurface seawater microbial communities from Kabeltonne, Helgoland, North Sea - Helgoland_Spring_Bloom_20160331_1 | ecosystem: Environmental > Aquatic > Marine > Epipelagic ... | reverse complement strand
TGGCTAACGGGATTGCCGTGCCTTCTTCATGCTTTTCAAGACGGGACGTTCGTCCCTAAAAGCACTACGTCAAACCCGCTGATTCGCGGGTTCAAATCCCGCCGCTTGCATTTTACTGCGTCAAAATGGGGTGGCTAACGGGATTCGAACCCGCGACCCCCGGCACCACAAGCCGGTGCTCTAACCAACTGAGCTATAGCCACCATCTGGAGAAATGCACGGAGCGCACATGCCTAAAGAAGAGCCGATATGCTCTTCCTGATCGTCCACTTGTCAATAGTCCTTTGGTGGAATTTTATCTTTTTTGCAATGAACAAAAAATCTGATCTAAATGGGTCTGAAAAGCCACCCTGGTTCCTGCCAACAAAGTCGGTGCTTGCTAAGGATTCCTAGCACTAAACGAATTCTCCTACCCTGATTACGCCTCTAGGATGCCAGCCGAAACTCCCGCCTCACAGAGGATTGAACCCGAACATGTGCAGTGGCAACCGGCGGATAAAGCTGATCGTGTAAAGTGTTGCTCGCTACTCTCGACTGCGAGCAAGCCGAATAAGCCCTGCCACTAGATTCGTGCGATTACGTCTGAGCTCGAATGCCGCCACCTGCTGAACTCACTGTGCCAATACATATAATTAAATGCGCGTGAGCGCTTACGGGCACTTGCCAGCAATCCGAACAATACTCATAAAGTCTCAAGTTACTCAAACAAAGGAGCTGAATTAAAAATATTTCATATGAAAACGGTACTCTTCGACTTAGACGGCACACTGATAGACCATTTTACCACAATTCATCGTTGCGTCGTATTTACACAACAACAACTCGAGTTGCCAGAGTCAGACTATGCCACCGTGCGAGCCACTGTTGGTGGGTCTGCGCCAGTGACACTCGGTAAATTGCTGGGTGAAGCATACGTCGATACCGCGCTACCGATATTCCAAAATCACTTTGAGCAAATCATGTTTCAAGACCTAATCGCTCTACCAGGATCCAATTGGATACTGAATGAACTTAAGCAACGCGGCTACCAACTCGCAGTTTTCACTAATAAAAATGGCAATCAATCGCGTACAATTTTAGACTTTCTAAATCAGGCTCAATATCTAGATGCGATTATCGGCACCGGCGACACCCCCTACCGCAAGCCTGATCCAGAGTTCACTGCTCATGCACTCGAATGTTTAACAGCGTCCGCTAAAGATACCATTCTCATCGGCGACTCGCCGTTTGACTTCGCCGCCGCAGAATCGGGCCAGCTCAAAACGTACCTAGTCGCAACAGGCAGTCATACCAAAACTGAATTGGCGGCGACAACACAACCAGCTGGTATCTACGCCGACCTCTACGAACTGGGAGCCGCTCTTTTCGATCTCACACCCGAAACCGCTCAAGTCTAGATGCCACCAACTCCGACACTTCCGCGACCAAAAGCCATCTTATGGGATATGGACGGTACCTTGATCGACCAAACTGCTGCGATCCTTCGTGCTTATGGCGACGTCATCAAATCAATGGGCGGACGCATCCCCGACCCTGAAGTGATACGCCGTAGCCTCGGTGGGCCGATGGCATCAACCATGGCGCTGTTTATTGATGACGCTGACTTAGACGAAGCTTCCAAGCGCTTTCGGCTCCGCTTCCCAGAGATCATGTTCGATGGTTTGATTATTCTAGCCGGCGGACTGGAGCTAATCGAAAGCGCGCATAAGTCACATATCGCGCAAGTCATCTTCACCAATAAGCACGGTGACACTGCTCGCAAAATCAGCGAATATGCCGGCTTTTCCAAATACATCCCCATCTGCATCGGCAATACAGATACGGAATGGCACAAACCACAGATAAAACTGACGCGCCATGTATTGGATCAAATTAATGCGACTGCTGAAGGTGCTTGCATGATCGGCGACTCACCAACTGATATCGAAACCGCACATAATGCTGGGCTCCCCTGCTACTGCATCGCCACCGGCGCACATAGCACCGCCGAGATGACAGCGGCTGGAGCTGACGCAGCCTTCAACAGTCTAGTCGAACTCAAAGCCGCCTTCGGTTTGTAGGGCAAGTCGAGTTAACTCAATCGACACGAGCTGCAGTCGCGATTTCCTCTTTAATAGAAGCGATTGAGTTAGCCTTTAGATAACCGCGAAACGCCATTGACGGCATTACCAGTGAGCGTCGCCCTAGGATTGATCCAGGATTCAACACTGAGTTGCAACCCACCTCGGCGGCATCACCGACGAGTGCCCCGAGTTTACGCAAGCCAGAGCCACAGCGTGAACCATCTGGCAACTGCACAGGCACCTCGGATTGATCTAAACGTAGGTTCGAACACGTCACTCCAGCGGCCAAGTGCACTTTATTACCAAGCACACTGTCACCGACATAACTAAAATGGGGCACTTGCACATCATCCAGGAGTAGGCAGTTTTTAAATTCACAAGAGTTACCCAGCACACAATTCGCACCAGCAATCACGAAGCCACGAATATAAACGCCTGGTCGCAACTCACAGCCTGCGCCTATATAAGCTGGGCCAGTGATCGAACCAAATGACGGTAATTTAACTGATGGATGAATGAAAACCTGTCCTTCGACATGTAGCCCAGAGGGAATCTCACCTCTAAGCGATTCAAACGGGAACGCTTTCAGTGCCTCGGCAATCAACGACACCCACTGCCACGGGGCAAGCTCGGCAGAGAAAACTTGATCGAATGGTAACGACTCGGGGAAATCAAAAAGGTCACGGGCTTTAAGCATTCAGAAATTTGAACCATTCACAGGCTTCTGAGCGAACTTAAAAAATGCTTACAATTCAGGTTTGTTTTCGCAAACAAAGGGGGTAGGTTGTCCAAATCATTAATTTAGAACCAAAACCTAGTGCACGACGTTAAAGAAAAACCAAGAATGGTCGAACGGGCCATGCTCATCGGCATTACCCTGCCCGGTGAGGACAACGTCACCACCCGCAGCCTACTCGATGAGCTGCGAGAACTCGTCACCACCCTCGGCATCGGCATACAGCACGAAGTACAACTCTCGATCCGCAAGCCTCAGGCAAAATTCCTGCTTGGCACAGGCAAGGCCGAAGAAATGATCGAACAAGCGAAAGCGCATAATTGCGACGTCATCGTGTTTGATAATGAGCTCACCCCCGCGCAGCAGCGGAACTGGGAGCAAGCGGCGGATGACAAGATCTTGGTCATCGACCGCCAAGAGGTGATTCTTGATATTTTCGGGAAACGGGCGCAAACTAAAGAGGCTGTCTTGCAAGTTGAATTGGCGCGTCTCGAATACAATTTACCACGCTTGAAAAGCGCATGGACGCACCTAAGCCGTCAACGTGGTGGTGGCTCGACGCAACGAGATGCCGGCGAGACGCAGCAAGAGCTGGACCAACGCATGGTACGCACACAAATCACACGCGTGAAGCGTGAGCTCGAAAGCGTGATCCAGCACCGTCATGTGCAGCGCAAAAAGCGCATGACCGTGCCCGTGCCAACCTGCGCAATCGTCGGCTACACCAATGCCGGCAAGTCTTCTTTGCTCAACCAGCTAACAAATTCGGATATTCTCGTGGAGGACAAGCTGTTTGCGACGCTCGACCCCACCTCGCGCCGTTGCCCGCTACCAAGTGGACAACCACTCATCATAACCGACACTGTCGGCTTTGTGCGCAACCTGCCCCACCGTCTAGTCAATGCTTTTAAAGCGACTCTGGAGGAAGCAGTCGTCTCCAACTTCCTGATCCATGTGCTGGATGTTAACAGCCCCGAGATCGAAGCCCATGCAGAAACCACACTTTCGGTCCTCCATGGACTCGGTGCCGATGAAAAGAAAATCATCACAGTATTCAACAAAATCGACGACCTTTGGAGTGAGGATATACGCCTCACCCTGTCCTTTAGGTATCCGGAGGCACTCTTTGTCAGCGCACATACGGGCGAAGGCATTCCTGAATTACAAGAGCGTATCGAAGCCATTGTCGAAAGTGACTTTGCGCAACTACGCTTACTCATCCCGCATAATCGCTATGATCTGGTCGCTCGCCTACACCGCGAAGGCGGTGTGCGTAAAGAAGAAGCGCGAGATGAAGGCACATACATCGTCGGTTCTATACCCGAGCGAATGTTATCAGCCCTGCACCCTTTCCTACTAAGTAAAGACCAGCCTTAAACGTTGGCTTCATCGAGCATCTTTCGAAGGTCTTTGCAGTCATCCGAGTCCAGAAGCTTGGATTTTCCAAGCATGATTGATCCAGTAACACAGTAAAAGTAAATTCAAAATACACCTTAGCGTCGTACTCTTGAAATAATTAATTAGTATAAATTATGAATGTATCCAGACACACCACTAGACCCAACAACTCGCTGATCGTCATTCTATGGGGGCTGATCTTCGCAAAATGCTTTAGTCTGGAATACTTCGTCCAAGTTTATGCGGTGCCTATTAATTCAGCCCTCTATATATGGACACTCACTCTCACCATGGCAACAGTCGCTACATTCGTATTTTTGCGAATAAAAGCCAAAGAAAGAAGTTTCCAAGAAAGCCTGCAGCGCAATTTAGTCATCTGGGGCACATCTGCGATCGCAATGCTCATCGCTCTGGTAATCGCATTCACTTCACAAAGTATCAATCCATACAGTATTCCATCACTTCTGGCAGTCTGTCTTGCAGCTAGCTACCTGTTTCAAAGTCGGATAAATAGCAGTCTAAGCGACATACTCAGCGGCAGCGGTTGGTTGATCGGGGCTGGCATCCTCTTTGTGCAGAGTGCGGTTGAGAGCCTAATTCTGTTCGCTTTTTTAATCCTCACACTATCAGTCTTCCCAGTTGTGGTTCAAATGATCCGCCCGAAGCAAACACGCCAACAGGCAAGTTGCCATTAATCGATGCCACTGATTGCGCACACAGATGCGTAATTTACCTTCCACCAGAAAAGTAGCTGGACGCTCGTGGCTGCTTGCTCAAGGTTAAGTAATATGTCGACCGATCTCGATCCAGTCTATGAGGAACTCAAGCGCTTACAGCTTGAAGGAATGGATCGTGTCTTCATCGAAGACAGCACCATGGCATTACTTAAACCTATGGACACTCCAGCACCGGTAGAGCCTCCCGCGGTAGCGATCGACCTGCAATCCGCAGTCAATTCCGGGCAACAGCCAAATACCGCCTTGCCGAAGGTGACGCCACGTACAAAGGCCGTTGCCACATCCACGCCACTCCCCGACGCCCCGACCATCGAACTGCCCGCGGCTGATGCAGCGACTCAAATGCAATGGCTCCAACAACAGGTGGAGAACTCGCCAGTATGTAAAGAGCACTTGAGAGAAGACGAAAAAGTGGTCTTCGGCGAAGGTTCCTTGACTGCCGATATATTTTATTGTGGCGAAGCTCCCAGCGAGGAAGAGGCAGCAGTGGGTAGTCCTTTCCAAGGAAAGTCTGGTGAGCTCTTAAGCAAAATATTCAACGCCATGGGTCTCTCGCGCGAGACGGTTTATATGACCAACATACTAAAGTGGCGACCGGAACACGACAAGCCCTACGGCAACCGCCCACCCACTCAGGACGAAATGGAATTTTGCCTGCCCTACTTGAAGGCTCAACTCCAAATCGTGCAGCCGAAAGTCATCATAGGGCTTGGTAATGCGACTGTGCCTGGTCTATTAGGAGCAGACCCCGACCGTAAGATGGCAGCCATCCGTGGCACCTGGCAGACCTTCGAAAAAATTCCGCTCGTCTTCACTTTTCAACCTTCTTACCTACTCTTCAATGACACGATGAAGACTAAGCGCATGGCATGGGAAGATATGTTGAAAGCGATGGAAAAAGTCGGCATGCCGATCAGTGAAAAGCAGCAAAGCTTTTTCCTGCCAAAGTAACCGCACGACCAACAAAGCATCGACAAAAAAGGCCGCAGACAACTGCAGCCTTTTGTAATTAGAAGCTTATTGCGATTATGAACCAGCTGCGCCGGACACGTGCTGGCCTTGCTCGAAACTCAAGTGATCATCCTGCACATCGACCTGAATGACCTCACCAGCCTTGATTTCGCCTCCGAGAATAGCCTCAGCCAGAGAATCTTCGAGATGACGCTCAATCGCACGACGCAGTGGGCGCGCACCATACTTTGCGTCGTATCCTTTTTCGATTAGGAATGACTTTGCTGCTTCCGAGAAATCAAACACCAAACCTTGATCCTTCAAACGATTCGATACGTTACGCAATTCGAGCTCGACGATTGCTTTCATATCTTCACGCCCAAGTGACTTAAAAATCACCAACTCATTCAAGCGATTCAAAAACTCAGGCTTAAAGACGCGCTTGGTCTCATCGAGGATCTTCTCGCGAATCTTCTCGTATTCATTCTCGAGATTATCTTCAAGTCCGAAGCCCATCGACGTATTTCGTTGAAGAATCTCAGCTCCCACATTCGAAGTCATAATCAAAATAGTGTTACGGAAGTCGATTTTACGTCCGAGACTATCAGTGAGGCGACCTTCTTCGAGGACCTGCAATAGCAACTGCACCACGTCTGGATGGGCTTTCTCGATTTCGTCAAACAACACCACTGAATATGGCTTACGACGAACTGCTTCAGTCAACTGACCGCCCTCTTCGTAACCGACATAACCAGGGGGCGAACCCACTAAACGTGAGACTGCAAACTTCTCCATATATTCAGACATATCAATCTGAATGATGGCATCTTGATTACCAAACATCTCTTCCGCTAACACTTTTGCTAGTAAGGTTTTGCCGACACCAGTGGGTCCAAGAAACATAAACGAACCAATCGGACGGCGCGGGTCTTTTAAGTCAGCACGAGAACGACGCAGCGCTTTAGAGACGACTTCGGTCGCTATATTCTGACCAATGACTTCAGACTGTAAATGGCTCTCGAGCTTGAGCAACTTCTTGCTTTCTTTTTGCTCCATGCGTGACAGCGGTATACCTGTCCAAGCAGCGACGACTTCGAGCATGTCTTCTTCGTCCACCACGATTTTGGTCTCTTCGCGGCTCTTCTTCCATTCCTCAATGATGTCGACTTGTTTTTGACGTAGTTGCTTCTCTTCGTCGCGAAATTTAGCGGCTTCTTCGAAGTGCTGCCCACTAATCGCATCTTCTTTTTTCGCGCAGACATCTTCAATCGTGGCATTCATCTCCTCAATTTCAGGGGGACGTTTGAGCGACTCGATACGTGCACGCGCACCGGCTTCGTCCAAGATGTCAATTGCTTTATCAGGCAAGAAACGGGCCGTTATATAACGTTCAGATAGTTTCGTAGCGACCTCCAGCGCACCGTCGGTGAACTTCACTTTATGGTGATCTTCATATTTACTCCGGATGCCCTTTAAGATCAAAATCGTATCTTCGATCGAAGGTGCGTCGACCTTGACCGACTGAAATCGGCGATCCAAGGCACTGTCTTTTTCGATGTATTTACGGTATTCCGCAAGAGTGGTGGCACCGATACACTGCAACTCACCGCGGCTCAGTGCCGGCTTAAAGATATTCGAGGCATCCATTGCACCTTCGGCAGCACCTGCACCAACAATAGTATGCAGCTCATCAATGAAGATAATCACATTCTTCGCGCGGCGAATCTCGTCCATCACTGCTTTGATACGCTCTTCAAACTGACCACGATACTTGGTGCCAGCGACCATGAGTGCCAAATCCAGTGTGATCACACGCTTATCAACCAAAATTTCCGGCACGACGCCTGAGGCAATTTCCAACGCCAAACCTTCAACAATCGCAGTCTTACCGACGCCCGCTTCACCGATAAGAACCGGATTACTCTTTGTACGACGGCACAGGATCTGTACCATACGGCGGATCTCATCTTTACGGCCGATCACTGGATCGAGTTCGCCCTTCTTTGCCATCTCAGTTAAATCGCGGCCAAAAGCTTTCAGCGCAGGCGTCTTAGATTCTTTTTTCTCATCCGAACCTCCAGGGCCAGCGGCAGCTTCTTCTGGCTCTCCGGAGAAATTGGGATCGAGTTCTGCAAGAATCTCATTGCGGCAACGCTCAATATCAACTTCGAGTGATTTAAGCACACGTGCGGCAACGCCCTCACCTTCGCGCAACAATCCGAGCAAAATGTGCTCTGTGCCGACATACGAATGATTCAGGGCCTTGGCTTCTTTACCGGCCAGCGCCAATACTTTTTTAACCCGAGGCGTGTATGGTATATTGCCAGAAGGTTTACTCTCTGGTCCGGTGCCAACCTGTTTTTCAACTGCAGCGCGCACGGTCTGTAGGTCGAGCCCCATCTTTTGCAGTACGTTCACGGCAACCCCCTGCCCTAAGTTGATTAGGCCTAACAATAAGTGTTCGGTGCCCACGTAATTATGATGAAAGCGATCCGCTTCCTTTCGAGCCAAAGCCAGAACTTGTTGAGCACGCGGGGTAAAGTTATTCATTGGTTCCATGATAGTATCGTTTGCTAATGATTACTCCTGTTCTGCCAACTTGTCAAAAGCTAGAGCCGGTAGATTTGAAAATTCTTGTCGAAGTTTATCCGCACGCGCAATATCGCGAACATCGGGCGCAATACCCTCTTGCGCAGCATACTGCACATGGCCTGGTTGGCTCTCGATTACGAGTCGATCGACGTCGGCACGATTCGCTTCTGGCAACATTCCAAAATCGACCGCTAAGCGAATAAATGATAATAGATTTAGCGCTTCGTCCGAAGCGATGACATGTGCATTCTTCAGCACGCCAAAGGCACGGCCAATTTGATCGAGCAACTTCGCGCGGTTCTCTTCGAGATACTTAAAGCGCGCGTTCAACTCATGATCGATCACCGTCTTTAACACATTCGCTAGACTTTCCAAAATCTCGGATTCACTCTCACCTAAAGTCTGTTGGTTCGAAATCTGAAAGATGTGGCCGCTGGCATCCGATCCTTCACCGAAAAGACCACGCACGGTAATCCCCAATTGGCTGACCGCACGAATCACACGCTCCATTTGGCCAGAGATCACCAGACCTGGCAGATGCATCATCACCGACGCACGTAATCCGGTGCCCAAGTTTGTCGGGCAAGCCGTCAAGTAGCCGAAATCCTCAGAAAACGCGACGTCAATGGTCTTTTCCAACTCCGAATCAAATGCATCGATCAACTTCCAGACTGATTTCAAATTGAAACCTGCCTTCAAAAACTGGATGCGCAGATGATCCTCCTCGTTGATCATTACCGAGCAAGTCTGCCCCTTATTAATGTAAACCCCGGTGCCTGCTTCGCCGTCGCACAGTTCTCGACTGATTAAGTGACGCTCCACCAGCACTTGCTTCTCCAAGGCTGATAAATTTGCGATATCAAGAAAGCTGCCGTTGTTCATCTGCGGCAGCGCACTCAGTTGATCTGCACAGCGGGTGAGTACTTCGCGGCGTTGCAACACATCCGCACGTTCGGGAAATGGCTGACCGACCAAGTTTCTGGCCAATCGGATCCGGGTACTGAGCACAACCGGTGCCGCTTTTTTGGCTGCCTGCGTCAACTCGGCGCGCTCATCATTGATGAGTGATTCGATCATTTAGAAGAGACCTCCAACTCTTCAGCCTCTTTAATTACTTTGATTTGATCGCGAAATTTAGCGGCCTCCTCATAAGCCTCCTCGGCAACAGCACGTGCCAAGGAATCCAGTAGTTTTTTCAACTGCATTTGACTGGATTGACGACTCAACGCGGCCGTTGGCACCTTACCTTGATGCGCGGTGCCCGCGTGCATATCTTCAAGCACCGGAAAGACCAATGATCTAAAGACCGCATAGCAATCTGAGCAGCCTAAGCGCCCCGTGCGGCGAAAATCCGCCGACTCCTGGCCACAACTTTCACACACCAACTGCGCTTCGCCAGAGACAGGCGTGAGTGGCGTCTTTGACATCAAATCTGCCAGCGAAAAGCCTTCAGGGTCTGTGACCCCTTTCTTTTGGGCACAAGACTCACAAAGGTCCACTTTATGGATCTTATTATTAACGATCTGCGTCAGATGCACGGTGGCTTCTTGGTCGCAGATACTGCACTTCAAATTCTCTGCCATATGTTATAAAGTATAAAAGTCGGATTGTTTGGCAAAGCGAAAACTTCGATTCAAGGTGTTCAAATGCCCTTTATCAATAGGTTTACAAGCTTTTGACAGCCGCCAGCGAAAGATGTGCCCCGCGCCCAAGGAAATACTTGAGCAAGGCTGCAATCAACAGAATTGAGCTTTGCCGCGCACATTAAAGCATCGTGCCCTCAATCGAGACTCGGCGCTTGAAACTCTCGAGGAATTTTGCTGTCACTGGGCCAGGCTTACCATTGCCAATCACGCGCGCATCAATCTCAACGATTGGCACAATCTCGGCAGCCGTCCCAGTTAAGAACACTTCCTCTGCAACCCAGACGTCGTAACGCGTCATATTCGCCTCGCGCCAAGGAATGCCCAGCTCATCAGCAATCGCCAATGCAGTGTCACGCGTAATACCCTTCAAGGCACCGGAACTTGCAGCGGGCGTGATCAACTCGCCCTTGTGCACAATAAAGATGTTATCACCAGTGCACTCAGCAATATAGCCCTGATCGTTGAGCATAATCGCCTCATGATAGCCAAGGTGCTGAGCTTCGATTTTAGCCAAAATATTGTTCAGGTAGTTGAGCGACTTCACTGCTGGCGGCAGTGCCGAAGGATTACAACGACGCGTCGGCACGGTGATAATTTTCAGGCCATTGTCGTAAAACTCCTGCGGGTACAATTGGATCGTATCCGCAATGATAATAAGTTGCGGCTGGTCGCAATTCTTGATCGAAAGGCCAAGACTGCCAACGCCACGCGTCACGACCAAACGAATATAACCATTTTTCAAGCCATTCGCACGACAAGTCTCGCACAGCGCATCCGAGATCTCTTGGCGCGTCCATGCTAATTTGAGCATAATCGCTTTGGCGGAATACTCTAAACGCTCCAAATGCTCATCGAGCTTAAATACACAGCCATCATAGAGGCGAATACCTTCAAAAATACCGTCACCATAGAGCAAGCCATGATCGAACACCGAGACTGTCGCCTCGCTGGCATCGACCAACTTATCATTCATATAAATCTTCATAAATATAAAGAATATGAAGGCGAATTTGGTTTTGTCTAGCCTCCATCACACCTCAAATGCGAGTTCGTTCGACAAAATTCAACTGTGCGCGATAGTTAGACTCTAAGGCATCGAGTCGCGGTTGCCCGCCCAAAGCGCTCAATGCAAAACTCCAAGTACACCAACCAGCTTGTCGTGGCTGCTATCGACCTTGCTACAGTTGGCTCGGCACACTGCCGCGCGCACAAAAAAGCCCCAGTCATAACGACAGGGGCTTTATTGGAAATTGTGATGTCATTTACGCGACGCGCTCGACAATCAGCAGCGGTGGATTCGGACGCTTCGGAGCGAGGCGGTATGCCGTCTTGAGGTACTCAAGTGCTTCTTCCATCTTAGCTTCGTCGTTGTAGTGGATCATCATCAATGGCTCGCCTTGCTTGACTTGCGTGCCGACCTTCTTGATTTCAGAAACACCCACTGCTGGATCGTATGTGCCGTTCTTCTTCAGCGCCAACTTCTGCACGCCTTCGGCGATCAGACCAGCATTAATTGTGTGAACATAGCCACGCTTAGGAGCTGGTAATTTACGCACGTGTTTCGCTGTGGGGAACTTCTCGGGATCATCGATCACTGAGATATCACCACCTTGCGCCTCGACCATATCTTTAAACTTCTGCAGCGCGGAACCATCTTTAAGGTGGCGTTGCACAGTTTGCTTTGCGGAGAGTGTTGAACCAGCGACCCCAGCGAGGCGCACGATTTCCATACCAAGCTTGAGCACTAACTCTTGCAAATCCTCTGGCCCCTCACCCTTGAGCAACTGAATCGCTTCCTTAATTTCAAGCGCAGTACCAACGGTATCACCGAGTGGTTGATTCATATCAGTCACCAATGCCACGCAACGGCGCTTCATTGATCGACCGACACGGGTGATCGAGCGTGCCAACTGCTTGGCTTGTTCCACATCCTTGATGAACGAACCGTTGCCCCACTTCACGTCGATTACGAGGCCTTCCGCACCTTCAGCCAACTTGCGGCTGAGCACACTACCAGTGATCAATGGCAAACTCGGAATCGTGCCAGTTAGCTGACGTAATTTATAAAATTTCGCGTCCACCGGAGAAATCTCTGGATCTTGCTTAATAAAGGTGCAACCGACTGCCTTCAATTGAGCTTTAAAGCCTTTCAAATCGAGGATCGGATTGAAATTTGGAATTGAAGACAGCTTATCAAGATTACTAATGACATGCTCTTCATCAACGCCATTCATGGTTGGCATGACCACGCCACAAGCAGCTGCGAGCGGACCGAGCACGAGGGTAGTCTTATCACCAACACCACCGGTTGAGTATTTGTCGATCTTCGGACGCGAGATGCCAGTCAGGTCAATCACCTCACCAGACAGCATCATTTCCTCAGCAAAAATAGCCGTCTCTTGGGCAGACATGCCCTGGAAAAAGATAGCCATTGCTAGAGCTGATTGTTGAAATTCAGGAAGGTCATCATCTAAAATAGAATCGACGATGTAGCGGATCTCCGCGTCGGAGAATTCGCCACCGTCACGCTTCTTTTCAACTAGGAAGCTGAAGGAAGGCTTGATGAACTTACGAGCACTAATAATATTCTTTCTCATTTAATGAAAATGTAGGAACTGATTGATTTGCCCATCGAGGAGGCATAAACATTTATGTATTAGGCGATTAGAAGGGCTATTGTCGAGCCTAAATAACGGGATTCTAGAAATAGAACCATTCGCCATACTCAGCCGAACTGGCATAAGTAGTTGAATCACACAGAAAGTTCCCAAAAGCAGAGCTTGACGCCGAGCGCTCTGGATTTTGCTCTGCTCCCCATGAAGGTTTGGTTCAATCCATCTAAGGCAATCGAAAGTGCGCTATCGACAATCGCAGCTCAGACAGAAGGCTTCGGCTGCGAGTTTGTGCCCGGCGTGCGCCCTGCTGATCCACGTTTCGGCGACTATCAGGCCAATGGCGTGCTTGCCTTTGCCAAGCAGAACGGGCTCAATCCGCGCGAACTTGCGAGCCGCCTGATCGCGGCTGCAGAAGCCTCCGACGAATTCGACCCTGCGTTTGTCACGCTCGATATCGCTGGCCCTGGCTTCATTAATTTTGCGCTCACGCCTGAGTTTATCTGGCAGTGGCAACTCAAGTTTTCCACCAAAGAGGACTACCAAAGCGGCGCTAAAGCCCTTAAGGACGGTCGCAAAGTCATCATCGACTATCCGAGTGCCAATACCGCCAAGCAAGCACACATCGGCCACTTGCGCCCAATGGTAATTGGCCAAGCCATCGCCCGCCTGCTCGATTTCTGTGGAGCCGACCTGATACGCGACAACCATATCGGCGATTGGGGCACCAACTTCGGCACCTTGATCATGAAGATCAAGCGTGACGGCGTTGACCTGTCCGAGCTCGGCGAAAATGCCCTCGTCACCCTCGATCAACTTTACAAAGACGGCAGCGCACTCGAATTCGAGCAACCAGAACTGCGCGAGATTTCCCGCAACGAGCTGGTGCTCCTACAAAACGGCGATACCGAGAACACCGCGCTTTGGAACCAAATCGTCGAAATCTCCAAAGTCGCGTTTGATAAGCTATTCGTGCAAATCGGCGTTGAGATCGACATCACCCTCGGTGAATCCTTCTACCGCGACAAAGTGCAACGCATCTACGCCGAGCTGACCGAAGTCGGCCTCGCCGAACAAAGCGACGGCGCACTGGTCGTCTGGCACGACGAAATCAAAAAATTCTCGCGCGATAACGAGCGCCCTTTTCCATTCAATATTCGCAAGCAAGACGGCGCCAGTAACTACGCCTCTACCGATCTGGCGACCGTGCTTTATCGCTTGGAAGAGTTTAACGCCGACGAGATCATCTACCTTACCGACGCCCGCCAACAAGATCACTTCCAGCAGCTCTTTCTCACCACCGAAAAATGGTTCAAGGCCAAGGGCTATGCACAGCCAGAGATGAACCACGTCTTCTGGGGCACCATTCTCGGGGCCGACAAGAAGCCCTTTAAAACCAAGTCCGGCGAATCGATTAAACTCCAGGAACTCCTCGACGAAGCCCGCAACCGCGCCTTCGACGTCGTCACCGAGAAAAATCCAGACCTCGACGAAGCCGAGCGTCGCGAGATCGCTGAATCTGTTGGTATTGGTGCAATTAAATACGCCGACCTTTCCAGCAACCGCACACAAGACTACGTCTTTAGTTGGGATCGCCTGCTTAGCTTCGAGGGCAACACCGCGCCCTATTTGCTCTACGCAGTCGCTCGTATCAACAGTATCTTCCGTAAAGTCGGCGTCGATCCCGAAGCGCCAATCGAAGCAGCGAGCCAAGTAGAGACTGAGGCTGAACTTGCGCTCGCACGTAAGATCATGGGCTTCGTCACGGCACTGGAGCTAACGCTCAATGACCTGCGCCCGCACTTCCTCTGCACCTATTTGTATGAATTGGCTGGTGCCTACAGCAGCTTCTACAATGCCGATAAGGTGATGGTCGAGGATACCGCAATCAAAGCCCGCCGTCTGTTACTTTGCGCACGCACCCGCACCATTTTGATGACTGGCCTAGAGCTGCTCGGCATTAAGCCGCTGGAGCGCATGTAAGTTTAGGTCGTGTACTCATAAATCTACACCCAATACAATGCTACTTTGCGATAGCGCAAAATTCAGTGATATGCGAAGCGATACGTACTGGTCGACACCTCATCCATAAGTACAAAAGTGAACAATGCCGAGAGCTCGAAATATGAAATTCTATTTCGCTTCGCGATACCATACCTCAACCAACTTTTTGATCGCATCGGCAGACTCAGCGGTTTCGAAATTTAATGATGCGGAATTGATGCAGTAACGCAGTCCTGTAGGCTCTGGACCATCAGAGAAGACGTGGCCTTGATGCGAACCGCAGACCGCGCAATGCACTTCAACACGGGTCATGCCATAGCTCACGTCACGCGTTTCACCTATTGTGCGTTTATCAATTGGCGCAAAAAAACTTGGCCAACCAGTGCCGGAATCAAACTTAGTGGTGCTACTGAATAGCGGCGTATCACAGCCAACACAACGATACAGACCGGTCTGCTTATTGTCGTTGTATGGATTGGCAAAGGGCCGCTCGGTGCCTTGTTTACGGGCGACCTCATACTGAATGTCCGTCAGGCGCTCTCGCCACTCAGCATCAGTGCGTAGCACCGGAAAGCGATCACCGCCGAGGTCCACATGCGAAGGCAGCCCACAGGCGCTCGCACATTCGCTCACAGTTTCATCAATTGATTCGGGAAGAGTATTTGGTTCGTCGGCCATGCTGAATTGAATTAAAAAGCCCCCCACAATCAAAGTAAGCAGGGCAATAATGGAGCTAGTGGTGCGGGATAAGTGGTTCATTATAAAATCAAGATAGCACACATGCTGCATTTATTCCCGCGAAGTGCAAGTAGCTCTGCTAAAACAGCATATCATCCTCATCTGGATAGCGAATCTCGGTGAGACTGCCGTTGAATTTAGCTGCCAAGACTGCCATAATTTCAGCACCGATGCGCGCTGCCGCGACCTCTTCGGTGATGAGTGACTCACCTGAGTGTACGACTGCTGGTGCTGCCTTCACTGTAGAAAAACTCCCAGCCGACTCTTGCGCCTGTAGATCTGCGGCAGCATCCATTGCTGCGTGCTCTGGATCCACGTCTGGCAGCTCCACATCGAGCAATGCATCGACCACATTATCTGGCGCATCTAGTGCCACTTTTACTGGTGTATCAGCAACCAGTGTCGCTTCGACCTCGATCGCCTCAGGCGTTGACCGGACTAGGGCTTTTTTTTTTCGGGTAGCGTCGCCCCCGCACCTGCCAATTGTTTGATCAAGCTATCGATCGCACGCGAGCGGGACTCCTCGGCTGCTTTCAATAGTACCACTTCAAAATTTACTTTTTCTGACAGTCCGCGTTGTACTGATGTTTCGCCACGATTCAAAGCATCAAGCATACGCATAATCGACTCGGTCGTCAATGCGACGCCGAGTTGATCACTCGAACCACCGTTCTGAATCGCATCGAGCAATGCTTTGCGGACATAGACTTCGAGGTCCTGCAAAATGCGGAATAAGTCGCGCCCTTCTTCAGCATAAATATCGACCGCGGCAATGATCGCTGGATAATCAAGCGAACCGAGCGCTTTAGCGAGTTCGGCAATACGCTCGCCTGAAACCAAGCCATACACATCGAGCACGTCGCTATCGGCGATTTTACTGCCGCAGAACGAAATCATTTGATCGAGAATCGACTGCGCATCACGCATGCCACCATTGGCGAGACGGGCAATCGAGGCGATCGCCTCAGCTTCGACTTCGATACCTTCAGCCTTTGAAATCTCGGTTAGCTTATCAGCAATGACGTTGTCTGAAATTGGCCGAAATTCAAAACGCTGGCAACGTGAGACGATGGTCGGTAACACTTTGTGCGCTTCGGTCGTTGCGAAGAAAAATTTAACGTGCTCAGGCGGCTCTTCGAGTGTCTTCAGTAAAGCATTGAATGCTCCAGTTGAAAGCATGTGTACCTCGTCGATAATGTAGATCTTAAAAGTGCACTGAGTCGGTGCATATTGACAGTCGTCGCGCAGAGCGCGTACTTGCTCAACACCATTATTGGAAGCACCATCGATCTCGATCACATCCATGCAGGAGCCGCCCATGATGGCTTGGCTGATCTCAGATTCATTATCTGGCGTGGTACTGGGTCCGCCTTCAGCATTGAGCGCTTTAGCAAACAAGCGCGCGGTGCTGGTTTTACCCGTGCCACGCGGCCCGACAAACAGATAGGCGTGTGCAATACGCTTAGTATCAATCGCATTGCGTAGGGTGCGCACGATATGATCCTGCCCCACCAGTTCATCAAACTGTTTAGGGCGCCAGCGGCGTGCGATTACTTGATAGCCTTTTTCCATCGAGGCTTTAAAAAAAGCTCTGAATTGAGGGAAGTTGCAAGGGGCTTTTTCAAGAACTTTGCTCTTTTCGAAAATCCAGTAAAGTGAGTCGGTAAATAGCTCCGAATTCGAGCAGATACATATGTCCAGACACAAAAGTGGCCAGGCACCCTACGGCACATGAGGATTAGGTGTTCGCTGCTTCCTTCCGGATCTGACGAGGTCAACCTGTCCAACATTGCATAGGACCCGGCCACCGACAGAAGACATCCAC
>Ga0206125_10002898_pt1 | contig 17308 bp, 16 predicted proteins | sample Helgoland_Spring_4_FD_148598 | JGI IMG/M metagenome (GOLD analysis project Ga0206125, IMG submission 148598) | Pelagic subsurface seawater microbial communities from Kabeltonne, Helgoland, North Sea - Helgoland_Spring_Bloom_20160331_1 | ecosystem: Environmental > Aquatic > Marine > Epipelagic ... | reverse complement strand
CCTCAGGTGAAGTTATCATGGCAGTATCATAACAGACGCGAAGAAATATGGCAGGTGTATCAAGGTAAAGTTGGTGTGGTGCAAAGTGAAACAGATATTGAAACTGAAATGAAAGTATATCATATTGGAAGTCAATTAAAACTCAATCAGGGTGTCAGGCATCGCCTTATTGGATTGGATGATTATGCTGTAGTTGCTGAAATTTGGCAGCACACAGATAAAATTCCATCTGATGAAGATGATATTATAAGAGTACAAGATGATTTTGGAAGGTAAAATGATTAAAACAAACAGAAAAAAATTTATTAGTTTTTTAAAATATAAGAAATGAATATTACAGTTATAGGATCTGGATATGTTGGGTTAGTTTCAGGAACCTGTTTTGCAGAGATGGGAAATACCGTTACTTGTGTAGATATAGATCCAGTAAAGATTGAAAAACTAAACCAAGGAATCGTTCCAATTTTTGAACCTGGTTTGGAACAGATGGTTCTAAAAAACGTTAAAAACAAGAACTTATTTTTTACAACAAATTTAGGAGAAGCCATTAGCGACGCTGAAATTGTTTTTATTGCAGTGGGCACGCCTATGGGTGACGACGGTTCTGCAGATTTACAATATGTTTTAGCAGTTGCTAAATCCATTGGAGAAACCATGGTGAAAGAGTTGGTGGTAGTAGATAAATCTACAGTACCTATTGGAACTGCAGATCAAGTAAAAGCAACGATACAAAAAGAGTTAGATGCGAGAGGTTCTGATTTACAGTTTGATGTGGTTTCTAATCCTGAATTTTTAAAAGAGGGAGCTGCGATTAACGATTTCATGAAACCAGATAGAGTGGTTATTGGAGCTGATTCTGAGATAGTCTTTAAAAAAATGAAGGAATTGTATAGTCCTTTTTTTAGATCTCATGACCGTTTTATCACGATGGATATCCGTTCTGCTGAAATGACGAAGTATGCTGCAAATGCAATGTTAGCTACTAAGATTTCCTTTATGAATGAAATTGCGAATATCTGTGAAAAGGTTGGAGCAGATGCCAATCAAGTACGTATTGGAATTGGTTCAGATCAACGTATCGGGTATAGCTTTATTTATCCCGGTGCAGGCTATGGAGGGGCTTGTTTTCCTAAAGATGTAAAAGCACTAACGAAGATAGCAAAAGAACATGGCTACAGGGCGCAATTGATAACTGCAGTAGAAAAAGTAAATAATGCACAGAAATTAGTCATCGCTCAGAAAATTATAGCCCGTTTTGGAGAAGACTTAACTGGGTTTACCTTCGGAATTTGGGGCTTGGCCTTTAAACCAGGAACCGATGACATGCGAGAAGCACCATCTATTCATACAATTAAAGAATTGGTGAAACGAGGTGCAAAAATAAAAGTCTATGATCCGAAAGCTGTTGTTCAAGCTAAAGAGCACTATCTCAAGGGGATTGAAAACATAACCTATGTGACCTCGAAGTATGACGTTTTAAAAGACTCGGTTGCACTAATATTACTCACAGAATGGAAAGAGTTTCGTTCGCCTGATTTTGAGGAAATAAAAGCACAATTAAAAAATTCGATTATTTTTGACGGGCGAAATCAATATATAGCTTACGATCTAGAGAATAAAGGTTTTGAATATTACAGAATTGGAAAATAATAAAATAGACTACCGATGGTAGTCGAAAGAGAAATAACATAGATTTTAATATGAATAAAGATAAGGTAAAAATTGCGGTGATTGGCCAAGGCTATGTAGGTCTTCCGCTAGCTATTGAGTTTGGTAAAAAATATCCAACCTTAGGATTTGATATCAATAAAGATAGAATTGATCAATTAAAAAAAGGACTTGATCATACCAATGAAGCTACATCTGAGCAATTAAGAAGTGCTAAACAGCTTACTTTTAGCGCAAATATTAATGATATCAAAGACTGTAATATCTATATTGTAACAGTTCCAACCCCTATTGATGAATTCAAAACTCCAGACTTAAATCCATTAAAAGGTGCCTCTAAACAGCTTGGTGAGATCCTTAAAAAAGGAGATACTGTTATTTATGAGAGCACTGTATATCCAGGCTGTACTGAAGATGTATGTGTACCTTTATTAGAACAAGTAAGTGGTTTAATTTTTAATACAGACTTTTACTGTGGATATTCACCAGAGAGAATAGTTCCAGGGGATAAGTTAAACACCTTAACCACCATTAAAAAAGTAACATCAGGATCAACTCCTGACATTGCTAATTTTGTAGACGATTTATACAGTTCAATTATTACTGCAGGTACTTTTAAGGCGGCAAGTATGAAAGTAGCTGAAGCTAGTAAAGCCATTGAAAATGCACAACGTGACGTTAATATTTCATTTGTAAATGAATTGGCGCTAATATTTGACAGAGTAGGTATCGATACCCAAGATGTATTGGATGCCGCGGGAACCAAATGGAATTTCCTAAAATACAAACCTGGTCTTGTTGGAGGACACTGTATAAGTGTAGACCCTTATTATTTAGCTTATAAAGCAGAAAACTTGGGTTATCATCCAGAGGTGATATTAAGTGGTAGGCGGGTAAACGATAATATGAGCACTTTCGTAGCAAACAAGATGATCAAAATGCTGATTAAGGCGGGTAAACAAATAATGGGCTCTAAAATTTTAATATTAGGAGTTACTTTTAAAGAAAATTGTCCAGATATACGTAACTCAAAAGTAGCAGATGTGCATAATGAATTAAAAGAGTTTGGTCTAAAAGTTGATGTTTACGATTATGAAGCTGATCCTGAAGAAGTAAAACAGGAGCATGGAATACATCTTATAGATGAGATTAAAGAAAAATATGAAGGAATATTATTGGCGGTATCTCACACCAAATTTTCAATGATAAATATTGAATCTATAAAAAAAGATTCTAAAAGTGTTATTTATGATTTAAAAGGATTTCTACCAAGAAATCAAGTTAACTCTAGACTTTAAACTAATATAAATTGAAGAAAAAAATACTATTAATTTTTGGGACTAGACCGGAGGCGATTAAAATGGCACCTTTAGTTAAAGAGTTTCAAAAGCATCCCGAATTGTTTGAGACTAAAGTTTGTGTTACTGCACAACACAGAGAAATGCTAGATCAAGTTTTAGCTTTTTTTGATATTACGCCTGAATATGATTTAGACTTAATGAAGCCTGGTCAAAATTTATATGGACTGACGGCTACAATTATTGAGTCTCTAAAACCAATCTTAGAAGAGTTTTCTCCTGACTATGTTTTTGTTCACGGAGATACGACAACGACTATGGCTGGGTCTATTGCAAGTTTTTATTCTGGAGCAAAAGTATGTCATGTAGAAGCTGGACTTAGGACTAACAATAAACTTTCTCCTTTTCCCGAGGAAATAAATCGTCAAATAGCAGGTAGAATTTGTGATTATCATTTTGCTCCTACTGAAACTTCAAAAAAGAATTTACTCAAAGAAAATATTTCTGATAGTTCAATTTTAGTCACTGGAAATACAGTGATTGATGCTTTGATTAAAACTGTTGAAAAAGTTAATGAAAATCCCAGTCAATTAATTCAAGACCTTTCAAAACAAATAGGAAATCAAGAAGTAGTTTTAGTCACTGGACACCGCAGAGAGAATCATGGTGAAGGATTTGAAAGGATTTGTAAAGCTTTAAAAAGAATCGCTGAAGATAATACAGATCGTTTAATTATCTATCCTGTTCATTTGAATCCGAAAGTACAAGAACCAGTAAATAGAATCTTATCAGGTGTTAACAATGTTATTTTAATAGATCCTCTAGCGTATCAAGATTTTATTTGGCTAATGAATCGATCTAAAATTATTATTACTGATAGCGGTGGTGTTCAAGAAGAAGCGCCAAGTATAGGAAAACCCGTGCTGGTGATGAGAGATACCACAGAAAGACCGGAAGCGGTGGAAGCTGGAACAGTCTTATTAGTAGGTACTAATGAAGATTTAATCGTGTCTAAAGCATTGGATTTACTAAATAACGAAGACAACTTTGTTAAAATGTCAAAGCTTCATAATCCATACGGCGATGGGTTGGCATCAAAAAGAATTGTAGACTTTATAAAAAATATAAAATAATGAATCCAGAAGTAGTAACTATAGGATTAGGATACATTGGATTGCCTACATCAGCATTAATAGCATCACATGGGACGAATGTCTTAGGTGTTGATATTAACAAAAAAGTTGTAGACACGATCAATCAAGGAAAAATACATATTGTGGAGCCCGATTTAGATGCCATTGTTTCAAAAGCAGTCTCTAATGGTTTTTTCAAAGCATCTACTAAACCAAGTTCAGCGAATGTATACTTAATCGTTGTTCCAACACCCTTTAAAGGGAATCATGAACCAGATATTTCATTTGTTGAGGCCGCAACAAAAGGAATTATTCCACTTTTAAAAAAAGGTGATTTATACATTATTGAGTCTACCTCTCCTATCGGTACAACTGATAAAATGCAGAAACTAATATTTGCATCTAGGCCTGAGCTAGAAGGAGCTATTCATATCGCTTATTGCCCGGAAAGAGTACTTCCTGGAAATGTCATGCATGAACTTGTTGGAAATGATCGTGTTATTGGAGGGATTGATGATGCTTCTACTCAAAAAGCAATATCATTTTATAGAAAGTATGTAAAAGGTGAGTTGCATGGAACGAATGCTCGTACTGCAGAGATGTGCAAATTAGTCGAAAACTCTTCTCGTGATGTTCAAATAGCTTTTGCTAATGAACTTTCTTTGATATGTGATAAGGCTGATATTAATGTATGGGAGCTAATAAATCTTGCAAACAAACATCCAAGAGTTAATATCCTGCAACCAGGATGCGGAGTTGGAGGGCATTGTATCGCCGTTGATCCTTATTTTATTGTATCTGATTATCCAATGGAATCAAAGATTATAGGAACGGCAAGAGAAGTAAACAATTACAAATCTTTTTGGTGTGCTGAAAAAATTCAAAATGAGAAACTTCAATTTGAATTAAAACACGGTAGAAAGCCAAAAACTGCTTTAATGGGATTGGCATTTAAACCAAATATTGATGATTTAAGGGAGTCTCCTGCTAAATATATAGCTCAGAAAGTATTGCAGAATTCAAATAATGAAGAACACTTTATTGTTGAGCCTAATATTGAATCTCATTCAATTTATAAATTAACAGATTTTAAAGAGGCTATAGAAAAAGCTGATATCATCGTGTTTTTAGTAGCTCATGATGAGTTTAAAAATATTGATTTAAATCAAGAAAAAGTCTTTTTAGACTTTTGTGGAATCACAAATAAGTAACAGTTATGTTAGATCTAATAGGTAGAAATAAAGAATTATTCCAAACTGATATAAACAAGTTTAATAGTGATTTAGAAAATATAATATCAAAATCAAAATTTTTAGTTTTAGGTGGTGCAGGTACAATTGGTCAAGCTACAACAAAAGAAATATTTAAAAGAAACCCTAAGAAGCTTCATGTTGTAGATATATCAGAAAATAATTTAGTCGAATTAGTGAGAGATATTCGATCTTCTTTTGGATATATCTCTGGTGATTTTAAGACGTTTGCTCTCGATATAGGATCTATTGAGTATGATTTTTTTATTGAAAATGATGGTAAATATGATTATGTTTTAAACTTATCTGCACTAAAGCACGTAAGGAGTGAGAAAGATCCATACACGCTGATGCGTATGATTGATGTTAATATCTTTAATACTGTAAAAACCATTGAGCAATCGATCGTCAAAGAAGTTAAAAAATATTTTTGTGTTTCTACTGACAAGGCCGCAAACCCAGTTAATATGATGGGTGCTTCAAAAAGGATTATGGAAAAATTTTTAATGCAAAAAAGTAATGATATATGCATATCAACAGCAAGATTTGCTAATGTTGCTTATTCAGATGGTTCTTTACTTCATGGGTTTAATCAAAGGATGCTGAAAAATCAGCCGATAGTTGCGCCAAATGATGTCAAAAGATATTTCGTAACACCGGAAGAATCTGGTCAATTATGTTTAATGTCAGTTATTTATGGTGAAAATAGAGATATTTATTTTCCAAAATTAAATGAAAACTTACATCTAATTTCTTTTTCAGAAATTGCAAAAAAACATTTATCAAAAAAGGGATATCAAGCAATTGAATGTAAAACTGAAGAAGAAGCTAGAGAATTATGTTCTAAAAAAGAATTAACGACGCAATGGCCGTGTTTTTTTAGTAAAAGTGATACTACGGGTGAAAAGGATTTTGAAGAGTTTTTTACTGAAAATGAAATATTAGATATGGTTACTTATGACAACTTAGGAGTAATTAAAAATGATTATCAAAAAGATGAAGACAGTATAAAGTTATTTTGGAATGAAATTTCAAAAATGAAACAAGAAAAAAAATGGAGTAAAAAAGAAATAGTTAAATTATTTCATTCTGTAATACCAGAGTTCAATTACTTAGATAAAGGTAAATATTTAGATAGTAAAATGTAATGAGTAAAAAAGTTATAAATTTCATTCAGGATTGTTTTAAAACAAAAGAATTTATTCCGTTGCATGTGCCAAGCTTTATTGGTAATGAGAAAAAGTATCTAGAAAATTGTATAGATTCAACTTTCGTATCAAGTATCGGAAAATATGTGGATTTATTTGAAAACAGAATGACAGCATATACTCAAACAAGTAAAGCTGTAGCTGTTGTAAATGGAACATCAGCTTTACAAGTATCACTAAGGTTAGTTGGTGTTAAAAAAGATGATGAGGTTATTACACAGGCTCTTACTTTTGTGGCTACAGCAAATGCTATTATTTATAACAATGCTATACCAATATTTTTAGATGTAGATCTAGACACAATGGGCCTATCACCAAGTGCGGTTGATAATTTTTTAAATGAATTTGGTGAAATAAGAGAGGATGGTTGTTACAATAAAAGTACAGGAAGAAAAATCTCTGCTTGTATGCCAATGCACACTTTTGGATTTCCGGTCCATTTAGATGAGTTAATTACTGTTTGTAAAAAATGGAATATACCAATAGTGGAAGACGCCGCAGAATCTTTAGGAAGTATTTATAAGGGTAAAAAAACTGGTGGTTTTGGCGAAGTAGCTAGTTTTTCGTTCAATGGTAATAAAATAGTAACCTCCGGAGGTGGTGGTGTAATTACTACAAATAATTTAGATTTAGGGAAAAGAGCCAAATTTTTGACTACCACTGCCAAAGATCCTCACCCATATGAATACTATCACTCTGAATCCGGTTACAATTTTAGAATGCCAAATATAAATGCTGCTTTGGCCTGTGCTCAGCTAGAATCCATTGAAGTTTTTTTAAAAAATAAAAGAGCTCTTGCTAATAGTTATAAAACATTCTTTGATAAAGAAGGTATAAAATTTAGGCAAGAAAATCCAGAAACAAAAGCGAATTATTGGTTAATGGCTATCGAGTTAAACAATAAAGCGGAGAGAGATTTATTTTTAAAAGAAACAAATTCATCAAGTGTAATGACAAGGCCAATATGGCAACTAATGTTTAGATTACCAATGTTTAAAAATTGTCAAAGAGATAGTCAAGATAATGCTAGATTTTTAGAGGAAAGAATTGTTAATATTCCAAGTAGCTATATAAAATAATAATGAGAAAAAAATTTGCAGTATTTGTTTCTGGATATGGAAGAGGAGCAATAGAAATTATAAAAAATTATAGAAATGGTTTGATAGAACCACAACTTTCACTATTACTTAGTAGTAATCCCAAATCAGGATCTTTAAATTTTGCTTCCTCGAATAATATTCCTAGTGCTATTATTGAAAAAAATAAATTTGAAACTAAATTAGAGTTTGAAACCGAAATCATATCTCTGCTTTTGAATCATGAAATTGATTATATTTTTTTAGCTGGTTGGATGCCAATAGTTGGCTCTACTCTATTAAAAAATTATTCTAACAAAATAATTAATATTCACCCCTCACTTTTACCAAGTTTTAAAGGACTTAATGCTATAGACCAAGCACTAGATTATGGTGTTAAAGTAACAGGAGTAACTACTCATTATGTTGATTATAATGTTGATACAGGAAAAATAGTCGACCAGGTTTCAGTAATAATATCTAAAAATGATGATTTTGAAGCGGTTGATTTTAAAATTTTTAAGGCAGGATGTTACCTAACTACAAAAACAATAAATAACATATTTATTTAATGATACTTACTCTAGAGGATAATAAAAAATGGAATAATCTTTTATCTAAAATAGATAGGAAAAATAAGGATATATATTATACGCCAGAATATTATAGTTTATATCAATCTTTAGGGGATGGTATTGCTTTATGCTTTGTTTATGAAAAAAATGAAGAAATTGCAATGTACCCTTTTTTAAAAAACTCCGTAAATTCATTAGGTTTTGATTTAGATAAAGAATATTTTGATATACAAGGAGCTTATGGTTATAACGGAGTAATTAGCTCATGTCAAAATCCAGATTTCATAAATGGTTTTTACGAAAGATTTAATAAGTATTGTGATGATGAAAATATAATAGCAGAATTCACACGTTTTCATCCAATACTAGCAAACCAAAATTTTTCTAAAGATCATCTTACTTGTAGATTTAACAGAAATACAGTCTCTGTAGGTTTAAAACAAAGCTATGATGATATAACTAGTCAATTTAATAACTCTTGTAAAAGAGCAATAAAAAAAGCAATAAAAAATGATTTAGTGGTTAAGGTTTATAATAACAAATATCCTTTTAAAGAAGCATTTATAGAAATGTATTATGAAACTATGAAACGCTTAAATTCTGAAGATTATTTGTTTTTCAATGAAAAATACTTTGACTGTTTATTTGATGAACTAAATCCAGATCACTTTGTTGTTTTTTCTGATAAGTTACCTATTGCATCATCTATTTGTTTAACTTCTGACAATTATTCTCATTATCATTTGGGCGCTTCATGCACTCAGAACCTTTATTTAAGACCTAATAATATTTTGTTTTCTGAGATGATAAAAACAGCAAAAGAAAATGAATATGAATTCCTCCATCTTGGTGGCGGAAATTCTGAGGAAGTTGATGATTCATTGTTAAGATATAAAAAAAATTTTTCAAAGAATACTTCTGATTTTTATATCGGTAAACGAATCCATAGTGAAATTATTTATAATGAAGTTTTAAGTCAATGGAGAAATAAAAGTAATAAACGGGACAGCAATATTCTATTGCGTTACAGAAATTAAAAAAATTATCATGAATAAAAATCACAAAGAATTTTCAATAGATAATAATAAAACCTTAATTGATGCACTAGAATTAATGGACAATTCCGGTTATAAATTATTAATTGTAATAGATGATAATAAGTTTTATTCATTAATTAGTATTGGTGACATTCAAAGAGCTATTGTAAATGGTTCACCATTAGATAGTTGTTTAATGTCACATTTAAGAGAAAATATCAAATTTGCTCGAACAAATGATGATGAACAATTTATTGTTGATTTAATGACTAAATATAGAATGGATTTTTGTCCTGTTATAAATTCTAAAAATGAATTAGAAAAAGTAATTTTTTGGGATGATATAACAAGAGAAAAGCCAGTGTTCAAAAACAATAAAATTGATCTCCCAGTAGTAATTATGGCGGGAGGAAAAGGAACACGATTAAAACCGTTAACGAATATTATTCCCAAGCCTATGGTGCCTTTTGGAGATAAATCAATGATCAATGTTATTATTGATAGATTTATGGATAACGGATGTAAGGACTTCTATATTTCTGGTAATTATATGTTCGACTTATTGAAATTACATATCAAACAATTAAATCTACCTGTAAATATTGATATTGTAAAAGAGATAAAACCTACTGGTACAGGAGGTAGTTTAGCATTATTTAAGAACAAAATAAAAAAAACATTTATTGTCAGTAATTGTGATATTTTAATTAATGATGAATACCATAAATTTGTTGAATATCATAAAGAAAATAAAAATGAAATTACAATAATTTCCTCTATAAAAACATACAATATACCATATGGTACAATAGATACAACTAGTAAGGGACAATTAAAAAGTATTTCTGAAAAACCTAGATTAAATTATCAAATAAATACAGGTTTTTATATACTTGAACCAAGTGTCATTGACTTAGTTCCTGAAGAAAAGTTTATTCATATTACTGATATTATTGAATTAATAAAAAAGAATGGAGGTAGGGTAGGTGTCTTTCCAGTATCTGAAAAATCATGGAAAGATATTGGTGAATGGGATTTGTTTTTAGATCAATCATCTTTTAAATAGAAAATAATGAGAAATTTAATAAAAAAAATTATAAAAAGAATTATGTATGGACCACCACTTGTGCATAACTATACTATTGGGAATATTAAACATCATAATACAAAAATAGATACTCTTTCTCCCAATCTAGTTTTTATTGGTGATAACTTTGTTTCTGCTCCTGGATCAAGAATTTTGACACATGATGCAAGTCTTTTTATGAAATATAATATCTACAAAGTAGGTAAAGTTATAATTGGGGATAATGTTTTTTTAGGAGCGAATGCTATTGTGATGCCTGGGGTTACCATAGGTGATAATGTTATTATTGGAGCTGGATCTATTGTAACAAAAAATATTGAATCTGGTTTTGTAGTTGCTGGAGTTCCCGCAAAAATAATTACAACTGTCGATAAATATCACGCAAAAGTTAAGAATTCAAATAAAGGTATTACACCGCCCAAATCTTTCGATAAAGTAAGAAATAACGAAAGATTAACACATAAAGATATTTATGATTTCAGATCAATAGCAGATGATAAACTTCATTAAAGGGTTTTTAAGCAGAAAAGGTCACTTCGTCTCAATAGCTCTTTTCATCGAAAAAATATCACAACTATTAGCTCCATATATAATTGTTATGTATATAAGTCAGAGAGTTTATGGTGATTTTATTTATGCTATGACAATTATTGGTTTAATAATTCCTTTTTCAGGCGGCGGTTTAAACCATTCATTATTGTATTATGGATCTAAACATGATGATAAACGTTCATTGTTTAGTAATATTTTTATTTCAGGCTCTATACTAAATATAATAATAATTGCGTTTATAATCTTATTATCACCTCTACTGACTAATAACAGACCTGATTCTATCTCTTATTTAATTGTATTAACAATTTTATTGTTTTTTCAGTTCTTTCATTTAATAAAAAATAATTATTATCGAATCAATGATTTAAATTTAAATTACTCTAAAAATAATTTAATTAAATCATTTACTTTTTTAACATTAATGCTAATTCTAGTCCCAATATATGGCATATACGGTTTGATATTAGCATATATTTTTGCTCCATTATATTCTACATTTAAATCTCTAAAAATAGTAAGATTTAATGATTTTGATTTTAAATCAAACTTTAAGTATTTAAAATATGGTTTAAATGTAGGTATAGCTTCAATTGTTTCTCAATTAATACTTTTAAGTGATAACTTAATTATCGGGAATTTAATAGAGAGTTCAGATAAAATAGCAATTTATAAGATCGCTACTATAATTCCTTTAGGTCTATTTTTTATTCCAAACGTGTTCTTAACAACTGATTTTGTAGAAATCTCAAAAATAGAAAAAAATAAAAAATTAGTGATTAGTTATTACAAAAGTTATCTAAAGTTATTTTCCATTATAACTCTGTTTTTAGTTCCTGCAATATACCTTAGTGCTAATTTTATTATAACTTTATTATTTGGAAACCAATATGCAGAAAGTGTAACTTTGATGAGGGTTTTATTAATTGGTACAATTTCAGTTTTTCTTTTAAGAAACCCTTTAGGCTTTATTTTAAATGCAGTTGGTCAATCAAAAATCAATGTTAAGGTTAGTTATATCATGTTAGTAATAAACTTATTAATGTCTTTAAGTTTAACCTATAAATTTGGTTTAATTGGAGCAGCCTATGCAACATCTTTAACTCTTTTTCTAGGTGGATTCCTAACTCTTTATCATTTTATTAAATGGACAAAAGAATGAAAAAGGTTTTAATAGTTGGAGATGGTAAGAGTGCAATAATTGATAAAAATTTTATTGATTACTTGAATAATAAAAATTATATATTTGATATATTGTCATTTAAAGAGATTACAAGCAATAAATACAATAAAATATATTCCATTCCTCAAGTTATTAATAATAAGTTTTATTGGTTTAATTTCTTAAGATTTTTATTTGCGTTTGTATTAAAAGGAATTAGAATTATTCGAAAATATGATATAGTTCATTTTCATATGTTTTATCCAGGAATCTTTTTCTTAACTCCTTTTTTTAAGAAAAATGTTGTACTAACTTTATGGGGAAGTGACGTTTTAAAATCAAATAAACTTAAAAAAAAACTTTTAGGATATACTCTAAAAAGAGTAAATAGGATTACATGTACAAATCCATCTTTTCTAAAAAAAGTAGTTGAATATTACCCATTTGTTTCAAACAAAATAGATGCATTTCCGTATATGTTAAAATATATTGAACTGGTTAATTCATCATATTTAAACAAAACTTATTCTAACAAAACAAGGATTGTTGTAGGATCTAATAGTAATTTTGCTCAAAATCATTTAGAGGTGCTAAAAGCAATAAAGGAATCTAATTTAGATGTAAATAATTTGCATCTAATTATTCCTTTATCTTACGGAAGATGCTCAGTAGAGCATAAGTTAAAAATAACTAATTTAGTTAAATCGATTAATTGTACATATGATATAATATATAAAAGATTAAATGATAAGGAGCTTACAAACCTAAGATTAAATTGTGAAGTATTTATAAATCTTCAAGATACTGACCAACTATCGGGAGCTATGCTTGAAACCTTATGCGCTGATAATATTGTAATAACTGGAAGTTGGCTTAATTATGATGTTTTAAAAACTTCAGGAATTTTTTTTTATGAAATTAATAAGATATCAGATCTTACAAGTTTGTTGAATTCAATGAATTTTAATAATAGACCAAATAATAGAAAGATTATTGTAAGAGATTATTTACCTAAAAATGTATTAAAAAAATGGATAAAGGTATATGAAGAAGCTCTTTAATATTCTTTTGATAGGTGTTTTTTTACTTCCTCAAGTTAATACTATCTATGCCCTTAATCTTCTATTGTTTTTATTTATATTAAAACATAGGCATGAGTATTTCTTATACCAAAAATTCACATTTTTATTTTTTATTATAACCTCTTTAAGCTTCGCTCTAGCTCTATTAAACCCAGATATTCACTACTATCTTAGCAATAAAGATATTTTTAAACCGGTTTTGAATGTAATGATTATATTGCTTATAGGTAATTATAGTCGCATAGAAGTCAACAAAAAAGTGCTTCTTTTTATTTCTGTGTTTCTTATTTTATCCCAGTTTGCTTATATATTTGGGATTATAGACGTTACACAACTTATAGATTCTATTTATCCTTTCAATGAAGAACAAATAGTCTGGACTCATCGATCTATTTCTGATGTCAATGAATTAAGCATAGTTAATATACGGGGAGGGGGAATATACAGAAATCCGAACCAGTATTCAAAGTATTTGAATTTACTATATGTTTTAGTTCTGAATGTACGTTTAAAAGCACATATAAAATATCTGATATCGTTTGCTTTTCTAATATCAATTTTGCTGACAGGAAGTAGAACAGGCCTAATTATTTTTATTTTAATTAATTTTGCGCAATTTACAACTAAAAATAATTCTCGTCTGCTTTTTATTTTTATTGGAATAGTTGTTTATGCCATAAGTCGGAGTTTTACATTGAGATCTTTTGATATATCCTCCGGTTTTAGTTCTGGAAGTTTGATACAGCGACTACCGAGCTTAGATTACATAATACAGGACTTAAACGTTAAAAGTTTATTCATAGGGAATTTTTATAATGAAGATACAATTTCAAATTTATTATCTAACAATTTCATGTTTGATAGTGATTTGCTATCGATATTTTTCTCATTTGGACTTATGGGACTCGTTATATTGACGATAATTTATTACAAGTTGTTAAAATTTAGTAAAATCAAATATATCGCTCCAATTTTTTTGTATTCAATAACGGGAGGTATTGTCTTCGATTTAAACTATTTTATATTAATAAATATAATTTTATTACTTGCTCAATTTCAATCTAAACATGAAAATTAAATATAATTTTTTTTCTCATCAAGATAAAGAAGGTCTCATCAATTTATGGGAGGAAGTATTCCATAAAAAAAGAGAATTTTCGGAGTCATTAATCAGATGGTTTTCTGCAGAGGGTGTAGGAGACATACTTTTAGCGAAGGATAAAGAGTCAAATCGAATAGTTGGTTCCAGGGGAGCCTGGAATTGGAATTTTCAATATAAAAGTAAATTGATCAGAACGATTCAGTTTGGGTTAACTTCAGTGTCAAATGATTACAGAAGGCAAGGTGTTTTTTCAAAACTTAATTTGAAGTATATAGAATCTGAAAAAGTGAAAAATATTGATTTTATATATAATGTTTCACTTCCAGAAGCTAGGAAAGGTTATGAAAAACTGGGATGGATTTACATCGATGGTTTGAAAAGAATTACTCGGTTTAATTTATTTTGTGGTTTATTGGGGAAATCAGAAAAGTATAAAGTTTCAAATATAATCACAGAAGAGGTTTTTGACATTATTGCTAATATTAGGAAAAACAAAATGACAGACCTATTAACTCCTATACATGATAAAGGTTTTCTCATAAATAGATTGTCTCATAAAGATAATTACAAAATTTATTATACCAACAATTTAGTTATTATATATAGTATCAAGAAGCAGTTTAGACTTAAGAATATTTTTATCGGTGAAATCTATTCTGACTTTAACGATATTACCAGCATCAAAAGATCGATTAACATGATTCACAAAATTGAAAATTCCTTTTTTATAAATGCTTATATAACGGAATCTCATCCTTTAGCTACAATAGGAAAAATTATGGGATTCAGAAACTATAAGAAAAAGCACCTATCATTAGGTATAAAGATATTAAATGATAATAATATCAGACTTGAAGATATTAAGAAAAATATTGTACTTTCTTATCTAGATTTAGATACGTTTTAATTGAAATTAGAATAAATGATTAAGAAAAAAATAAAAACTATCTACGCCACTTTAATGGGTTTTTTTAAAACCCCTAAAAATTATATTTATATACTTAATGGACATGATTTAGGAAATGATGCTTTGAAATCTCAAGAACGTTTTAGACAATTACTGTTGACTCTTTCCGAAAAAAGCAAACTGGTTTCTTTTGATAATGCTGTTAAATTAATAAAAAGTAATACTAAAGTCGATAAACCACATATTGCTTTTTCTTTTGATGACGGGTTCAAAGACTGTATTCAAATAGCCAGTATATTAGAAGAGTTCGGTATTACAGGTGGCTTTTTTATTTGCCCAAAATATATAGAGGGTATGGGAATTGACGTAGATAGAAAAGGAGATCTGTATAAATTCAATAAGGATTTTCTTGGTTTAAAGGATGTTTTAAGCATGAAAGAAGCTGGTCATACTTTTGGAGCGCATACCTACTCTCATGTTCGACTAGATGATTTAATTACTGAAAAAGATATATTTGAGCAGATAATTGAAGAGAAGAAAGTCATTTTAAAGCATACAGGTATCGACTGTAAGCACTTTGCTGTTCCATATGGACGGTATATAAATCCAAGGGAAAATGTATTATCAGAATTACAAAAGCAATATGCCAATATTTTTTTAAGTGACAATAGAATACTCAAAATGAAGCATAATAATATGATTAATAGAAGACATTTTGAATGTGATTGGAGTTCAAATATGGTACATTATTTTTTGAGTAATTACAAATGAGAATAGTTCATATAGTCCCATCATATTATCCATACGAATCAGGAGGTTCCGCTTATTCTTTATTTAGACTGAATTGTGGTCTTTCAAGTTATAAAAAAATAATAGTTTCTGAAGGATTGAGGAAAAATGGAGAAAGAAAAAACTGCGTAACTCATGATAAGAATCATAAGGCATTTTTTTTTAGTAAGTTTTCTTATAAAATGTATGCAACTCTTTTTAAAGTATGTAGAAAAGCAGATTGTATACAATTGTCAAGCTTTTTTTTTCCACCTAATTTGTTTGCTTTTATTATTGCAAAAGTTTTTAATCGAAAAATGATTATATCGCCAAGAGGAGAGTTTTTTGAATATGCACTCAATCGAAAAAGAAAACAAAAAGGATTCTTTATAAACTTATTCAAGTTTATAAACCCAAAAACAATATTTCACGCTACTTCAGAAAAAGAAATTGAAATGATAAAAAAGCTGATACCTTCAGTAAAAAACGAGAATATTGTCAAAATTTTCAACTCTTTTGAAAGTGAATATTCATTATCTGAAAAGCGTAAAAATCAGTTTCTATTTTTAGGCAGAATTAATCCTATTAAAAATATTCACTCTGTATTCAAATATATAAAAAACATCGAAGATGTTACTTTCTTAATTGCAGGTGAAGCAAATTTGTCTTATGAAAAGGAGTATTTGAATTTTCTTAAGTTGAAAATTAAACAACTTGGAATTGAAAATAAAGTTAAATTTTTGGGTAAAGTCCATGGCGAGGAAAAATATAAAGTTATTGCTAGCTGTAAATGTTTAGTTTTACCTTCTCATTCTGAGAATTTTGGAAATGTGGTATTAGAATCCCTATCACAAGGCACTCCAGTAATAGCATCACTAGGTACTCCTTGGAGTCTATTGGATGAATATGCGTGCGGATTCCATATTGATTTTAATTTAGAAGAAGTTGTTCAATTAAAGTTAACAAGTTTAATTAGTTTGGATCAAGTTGATTTTACAAGAATAAAAGAAAATACTAAAAACCTTATGGAGATGTATCAAACTACAATTATCAATGATAAATGGAAATGTCTTTATGAAAGGGAATTTAATTCAAATATAACAAAGATTAATAAATGAAACAGATAATACAAGACCTTAACAAAGGGGATACAATTTTAGAAGAAGTGCCGGTGCCAAGAGTAAAATCAGGAAGTGTTCTTATTCAAACTACAAGAACTTTAGTTTCATTAGGAACCGAGAGAATGTTAGTTGATTTCGGTAAAGCAAACTTTATTCAGAAAGCAAAACAGCAGCCAGATAAAGTTAAAATGGTGTTGGATAAAGTGAAAACAGATGGCTTGAGACCCACGTTAGAGGCTGTATTTAATAAATTAGGACAACCATTACCTTTGGGATATTGTA
>Ga0206125_10002897_pt1 | contig 17312 bp, 16 predicted proteins | sample Helgoland_Spring_4_FD_148598 | JGI IMG/M metagenome (GOLD analysis project Ga0206125, IMG submission 148598) | Pelagic subsurface seawater microbial communities from Kabeltonne, Helgoland, North Sea - Helgoland_Spring_Bloom_20160331_1 | ecosystem: Environmental > Aquatic > Marine > Epipelagic ... | reverse complement strand
CTCTGCCCAGGACGGACCAGCACCTCAGCCGTCACCATATCTCCGCCGACCCGCTCCACAAAATACTTCTGCGGCAGCACCGTGCTCCACACGGCAATGGCGCCCCCCGCCGATCGCTCCTCCTGCACACACGCAACGCAAAGTATCGCAGCCATGACGGCGACGAGACCAAAAGAGAAAGATTTGCTCCACTGAATCTGCATAACAAATAAGAACCCGAACAATCACCCATGACACTCCAGCCCCCATCGACAATAACAAAACTGCCACCCCCAAGTATTGCTGGCGTGCTAGTGCTGCATCAACAGCGAAATTATAGACTGCCTAAGGACGGCTTCGGCGATTTCGACTGAACTACTGTCCCAACCCGAATGCTGCATGCACCACACGGGTCGCCCCTTCTGCATCTTTTGGATCGATACCCACTGATATCTTAATTTCAGAGGTGCTAACCAGCTGAATATTGATACTCGCACCAGCCAGTGCATCGAAAAGCTGTGCTGCGACCCCAGAGTGCGAGCGCATGCCGACGCCGACCACAGAGACCTTAGCAATATCGTTGGCTTCAAATAGTTTGCCACTGGCTTCGTCTGGGAATGATTCTTTCACGACCTTTTCGGCACGGTGAATGTCCTCACGCGGCACGGTAAACGTCATGTTTGCCTTACCCTCGCGACCGATATTCTGCACGATCATATCGACGCTGATATCTGCATCGGCCAAGGCTTTGAAAAGCTTGGCAGCGGTGCCGGGACGATCCGGCAAATCACTAGCAACGATCTTTGCCTGGTTTTTATCAAGTGCGACACCGCTCACGACGACGTCTTCCATAGAGGCTGCTTCTTCTTTCACGATAGTTCCCGGGTTATTGTTAAAACTGGAGCGGACTTCAAATATGACATTAAACTTTTGCGCAAATTCGACGGCGCGATTTTGCATGACTTTCGAACCGCTGCTGGCGAGTTCGAGCATTTCCTCGTAGGAGATCTCGTCGAGCTTGGTCGCATCTGGGACGAGACGCGGATCTGCGGTGTAAACCCCATCCACATCGGTGTAAATCTGGCAAAGGTCCGCGTTCAGCGCCGCCGCAATCGCAATCGCACTGAGATCAGAGCCACCACGACCTAGCGTGGTAATCTGGCCATCAGCCGAGTGACCTTGAAAGCCAGCCAAGATGACGACCTTATCCGCATCGAGCTGGGCTTGAATATCGCCACCCGAAATGCTGGTGATGCGTGCACGTGTGTGTGCGGGGTCCGTCAAGATGCCTGCCTGCGCTCCGGTGCGAGACACCGCTGGCACATCTAAAGCATGCAGCGCCATGGCAGTTAGAGCGATCGTCTCTTGCTCACCGACGGTGAGAAGCATGTCCATCTCACGCTCGTCTGGTGTCGGGTTGAGCGCCTTGGCACGAGCGATCAGATCATTGGTCACCCCCGAGCGAGCGGAAACGACGACGATGACTTGGTTGCCCGCGTCACGTGTTTCCTTAACCCGACGGGCCACATTCTTGATGCGATCGACATCGCCAACCGATGTGCCGCCATATTTTTGAACGATGAGTGCCATTTTTTGAAAAGCTAAAAAATCTGAAAGTAAAAAGAGAGCCGAAGCGAATACTAGGTATCGCAAGTTTCAAGACCAGACTTACAGAAGGCAAAGAGAATACCTCCCAACGAAAGACACCGACCTCGGGCGATTCACAGTAAGTCCCTATCGACCGTCATCTGATCAACCGCAGCTGACTGCCTCGACCCGCCGTTCCCCTTGCTCTCATTGGAACCATTCATCCTAGACCGCAGGCCACGTTCCAGACTTTGAAACTCATCCAATAGCTTGTTTGAAGTAGCATACCGAGCCATCTCCTTACCGTCTACATCGAGGACAAAGACCACGACACCCGCCTTACTGTCACCAGACTTTCTGCTATACTTATAGCCATACGAGGATTTGTATTCATATTCAGTATGAGAAATCGCTTTCGAAACGCTGGTTTCCACTGGCTCGGAAAACGATATCTTCTTAGAAATTCGACCACAATCGACCTCGTCTTCTGAGATGATAAAATACTCAATCATCAGGCTGGTCTCAAAATAAGACGACGAGCGCAGGCTCATCTCAAAATAGCTCATTTTCTGAATCTTCTTTTCCTCGCTAGAATAAGTATAATATCCCGAGGTAGAATCTCGATCAGTGTCCGTCGAAGTCTTCGTCCGACGTACCACCTCCAGCGAAATCGCCGCGGTCTTAGCCATGCTCTCATTAAGCTCAGCCCAACATTCCTTCGATAACGTATCTGGGCTGATTTTCAACTTTTGATACGCACCCACACGGCGCACTGATAGGTGCACTCCATCATAAAAAAGCTGATCCACGACGATCTCTCGCCCCTTCGCATCGACTAAAGACCACGTCTCGCCATATAAACACTGGCCGAAGCAGTATAAGGTCCCGATTAATAAAATCAGCCATCTCATCAGGCAAATATGTAAAACAACGCTACCAATGAGAGGCAATGCGTAAAATTAACCCCCTCCGCGTCTGCTTAATCGCTGGGCTCAAAGATGCGCAAACTCACTGGCGCTGCAACCACTACGCTTTCAGCAGTCAGCGCCGCCTTTGCAGCTGCCACTGCAGTCTCGTTGCTTGCATGCGTGGTCAGCATAATTAAAGCGGTGCCATCGGCCAACTCCTTCTGATTCACCGTCGCAAAACTGATATGGTGCGCGGCCAGAATATTTGAGATCTTCGCTAGCACGCCTTCTTCGTCTTTCACATGAACGCGTAGATAATAGCGCCCAGCGAGATCCGCAGGAACCGCCAGCTCGAGTCCATCTGCAAGCTGTCGGTAAACCTCCTCATCCTCTTCCGAAATCACTGGCTTCGGCGCACCCTGAATCATAAAGACCGCATCGGCGATATCACTAATCACAGAGCTAGATGTCGCATCCTGCCCAGCACCACGACCAATCAGCACCGTTGTGCCGACCACGTCGCCCGTCACACTGACGCCATTATAGACCTCATCCACACCCGCTATTACCTCGCTTTTCGCGATCAACGCTGGGTGCAGGCGCACAGACAATTTGTTCGCCTCAAAGTCGCGCGCAATCACCGCGAGCAGCTTGATTTTATAGCCAAGAGCGCCCGCGATTTCGATATCTGTGCCGGAAACTTCACGGATACCTTCGCAAATAATCTCATCGAGCTTCACCCACTTACCATGCGCGAGGTAGGCGAGGATCACTGCCTTGTGAGCTGCATCGATACCATCGAGGTCAAGTGCTTCATCAGCTTCAACATAGCCGAGCTGTCGCGCATCACCGAGCGTCTCTTCAAAACTTAGCCCCTCACGCTCCATACGTGTGAGGATGTAGTTGGACGTGCCGTTGAGGATACCGAAAATCAGCTTAAAACGATTTGCCACCAGTGCCTCGCGAATGGTCTTGATGATTGGAATGCCACCTGCAACCGATGCCTCGTAAAAGTAGTGTCCCCCATTTTCATTCGCAATTTTGAACAACTCTTCGCCATGCTCGCAAACCAGTGCCTTATTCGCAGTCACCACGACCTTACCCTGCTTGAGCGCACGTCGGGTTAGCTCGAGTGCCTCACCGGTGCCGCCCATCATCTCGCAGACGATATCGATCTCGGGATTGTCCACCACGCGGGACGGATCGGTCGAATAGCACTCCACCGGCACCGACACCTCACGCGGCTTCGATGCATTCTTCACCACCACTTCAGTAATATCGAGTTGCGCGCCGAGGCGAAACTCCAGAGCTTGGCGGTTTTTCTCAATGTTTTTCCAGACGCCTTGGCCGACGACGCCGAACCCAAGAAGACCGATGCGAATGATGCGTTTTTGAGACATACTAAAAGTGAGAGTAAAAATAGTGGAAGTGATGTAGCGCGAGTAGTGCGGAGATGGTGAACCGTCTGCGGCTTGCCCCGCAGGGGTGACTGAACTGAGTGCCCTTTGGGCAAGTGAAGGAACAAAGTAGAACAACTAGCCTGAGTAACTCGATGCGCGCAATCCGTGATGCACGACACCAACCAGACAATATAAGGCCGGATAAGTTTCAAGGGTGAAACAGGCATTGTTACGCCATTGCCACATCAAAACTGCCGCAGCTCCTCAATACGCACTCGCTCTTCTTCATCCGAATCAAGCAAGAAGTAGGCCGAGGCCAACCCCAGTTCCACACGAACAATGACGATGCCATGCCCTTCAACTTCAAACGAGCCATCCTCTGCGGTAAAAGCCGCACCGAGTAAATACTCCGAGGTATCCATGATCAGGGTATTCGCATACTTAGCGACATAGGCATCCCAATCAGCCGGTTCTGCTGGCATGGTCGCTGCCGCGGTTTGCGCTTGGAGCAAGCGATTCTTCGCATCGACATACGCTTGAGCCAATTCGACATACGAATTGAAATACTGCTGTAGTGACTTTAGCCAATCCAGCGTCACACCAATCTGCCGATAGCCCTCTTCATCCACCTCATTTGACTCCTTAATCAGCGCCTTATTATCGACTTTCATCTTGTCTGCGATAAAGGTCAGGCCACGCTCCAAGTTATCCCAATTGATCGAGGCGAACAGATATTGATATTCCTTAAAAAGTTCAGGGTCGCTCTGGAACTTTCGCAACCGGTTATTGCCTAGGTCGACATCTTTAACACGAATAGGTGGGAACTGCCCACCCAAGGCGCTCATCGCCGCCTCAAGTTGCAGCGCATCCACTGGCGACAGACCTTCAATCGTACTCACTTCAGCTGGGTGTTCAACGTGCCCAGTGATCTTCTGCTCAAACAGCTCGCGCTGGCGCAAGAGACGCCCTCGCGCGGCATCGCTTAAAGTTGAGACGATCAGTACCTCTGCGGCCCTCGTACTCTTTGGTGGCAAGCCATCGAAACGCAAGATACCAGACGTCCTCAACACAGGCTTCGCGACCTCAACTTCCGGCAGTACTGCGGTCTTCTGTTCCGACGGAGCATCCGAACACGCTCCTAAGATAAATAGAAAAACGAAACTAGCGGAAAGAGAAGTAAGACGAAACAACATAACAGCATGCATAAAAACTAACCTGCCGAAGCGCGTCAACCACTTGCGCCAGCTCCCTACTTCTTGAAACTATTTTCCGTGCCCTGAAGCATGCGGACAATATTTGAGCGGTGGCGTAACACTATGAGCACGCCGAGCACCACGCCCAGGGTCAAACGCGGATCACCCGCGCCATAGAGCAAGTAGGCACTGACTGGCAAACTCACGGCAAACAGGATCGAAGCAATCGCGACCATACGGATCGTAAAATAAATCGCAGCCCAAGCGGCCACGCCGATCAATAAGACAATCGGCATAATCGCCACCAAGCCACCCATGGTGGTGGCGACACCCTTGCCGCCTTTAAATTTCAAAAAGACCGAGAAACTATGCCCGATAATCGCAGCGATCAGACCAATGATACCAAGCTTCAGCCCTAGATCGCCCCCAAAAACGAACATCGGCCAACCAGCGGCAATAGCTCCTTTGAGCGCATCACCGGCAAAGACGATATTGCCATATTTCGAACCGAGCGCGCGCGTCACATTCGTGGCACCAGGATTGCCACTCCCATACTTCAAAATATCGACGCCCTGACTGCGGGCGACGAGCACGGCAAAACTAATGGCGCCAAGTAAATACCCGACAATGGAAACGATCGCGATGGTGAGACTAGTCATATTTTATAAAAGCTATGGTGTATTTGTCATATAATGGAGCGAGGGCGACCCGCCCCCGATTGCTTGACGTGGGCGAGTCGCCCACACTCCTATAACTGCGCATTGGGCTTTACGCCAGGACGACACGTATTTGTAAGTTAACAGCAAAACCCGAAAGTCAAACTGCATAAAAAAAGCCGTAGAGGACGCGATGGCAACAGAGAATCAATCCCTGCGTCCGGCGCGCACTCTATGGCTTAAGAGGATTCGTTAGAGACGGATCACGCGATACTTGTCGATCGCAGTATGCTCCGCGATTTTCTTTGCTGCGGCCTCCGAAGGTACACTATCCAACTCAAAGACGCTGACAGCGAAGCCTTCGCCTTGATCGCGACTGAGCGACATATTGGCGATATTCACATTGTCTTCGCCGAGCGTGACCCCGATGAAACCGACAATACCGGGGACGTCCTTGTTCTTCAACACGAGCAGTGTCGCATCAGTACTGACCTCGACACTGTGACCGTCGATCGTGACGATGCGCGGACTCTGGTTTTTACCAACCAATGTACCGCCAATCGTGCGCGTCTTGCCGCTCTTGCTGGTGACTTGAACTTCGACGAGTTCAGTAAACTCGGCGTGCGCAGAGCTCTTCACTTGCTCGGTCTCGATACCAAGGCGCGCGATTTTCTTTGGCGCGTTGACGTCGTTGACGTTATCGGAAATCTCGCGCAAGTAGCCGCGTTGAATCGCGTAGCTGAGTGGCAAAGTGTCGAGCTCAGTGATCTTACCAAAGTAGCGGATCGTGATTTTCTCGACGCCTTCGGGCGCAAGCTGCTGAGAAAATGTGCCGAGCTTCTCACCAAGCGTGAGGTAGGGCGCAATTTGCTCCAGTGCCTTCGGGTCGAGTGATGGCATATTAAGTGCATTGCGTACCATCTCACCCTTGAGGGCTTCGATCATTTGCTTGGCCACGTCGATGCCGACGTTCTCCTGCGCTTCCTGCGTGGAAGCGCCGAGGTGCGGCGTGAGCACTAAATTGTCGATTTGACGGAGTGGGCTATCTGCGGCTGGCGGCTCGTCTTCGTAAACGTCAAGTCCAGCAGCTGCCACTTTACCCGAATTCAGTGCTTCGATCAGCGCAGCCTCGTCGATGATGCCACCACGTGCGCAATTGAAGACGCGAACGCCATCTTTCATGCGGCTAAATGCATCTGCATTCAGCATATGCTTGGTATCCGCAGTGAGCGGCATGTGGGTCGTGATGTAGTCGGCATTTTCAATCACTTGGTCGAGTGTCGAAAGTGTCACGCCGAGTGCCTTGGCACGGGACTCTGTCAAATAAGGGTCATACCCCAAAACAGTCATATTAAAGGCTTGTGCGCGCTTGGCAACTTCTGCCCCGATGCGACCCATTCCGAGTACGCCGAGCGCCTTACCATTGAGCTCAGACCCTGTGTAAAGTTTACGATCCCAGCGACCCGCCGTCATACTAGCGGAGGCTTGCACGATCGGGCGCGTACCAGCGAGCATGTGCGTGAACGTAAGCTCCGCAGTGGCCAGCGTGTTCCCCGTCGGCGTATTCATCACAATCACACCCGCGTCAGTGGCTGCTTCGATGTCGATATTGTCGACGCCGACACCCGCACGTCCGACAACTTTAAGCTTCGGCGCAGCAGCGACAACCTCAGCAGTCACTCGCGTGTCCGAACGCAATGCAATTGCATCAACGTCCTTAACGATTTCAAGGAGCTGCTCAGGAGTGGAGCCATAAGCCTCGATTACTTCAAAACCTTCTTCAGATTTGAACAAATCAACACCAATGGGAGAGATACGGTCTGCGACTAGAATTTTCATAGCAAAGCGGAGCAGTAAATTTCACCGACACCGAATTGCAACGAAAAGAAGCACTTCAGCGCATCTTCTTTTTAGCTACGCCGATTGTAGCCTCATTAACTGCCAGATATTTCTCATTGAATCGCCGAAGAACAGCTGCGAATCACCACTTATATAAAGATTCGAAAAGTAAGGCAATCGCGTACAATTAAAGTCACTAAAAGTCGCAATTCACGTTGTCAGTAGCCCTCAACCGCTTCATATTTAAACTTGTTATGAGTCGTATCCCAAAGCCTATTCTTTATGTTAAAGCTGACTGCCCATGGTGCCAGCAAGCACTCTCCTTCTTCAACTCACAAGGCGTCGATCTCGATCTGCGCGAGGTGACCGAAAATGCAAAAGATATGGACGCGATGGTCTCCATCAGCGGGCAGACCAATGCACCGACCTTTGAATATGGCGAATTTGTCGTAGCAGACTTTTCAGTCGATGAATTCCTCGCCGAACTCAACGAGTTTCCCGAAGTGCGCCACAACCTCGGCATCAGCGACAGCGAGAACTAGCCACCCGAGCGCTACATCGGTGTAACTCTCTGCAGAAACACCCAAATACACAGCGCCCACGGTCCCCCTGAGCAGTGAAACAGGCATTCCTGTTTGTGCCAGCAGTGTCAGTGACTTTCTTTAGGTTCATCGTCGACTAGTGAGTAAAGGAGGGAGGGCGAGTCGCCCTCCTTTGCTCCAAGACAGCAGCAATGTGGGCGAGTCGCCCACACTCCTATCGCAATCAATCGCATGGCCCTAAAAGCACACTTGCAATCTTGATGGACCAAAAAGATCAAACGATGCATGCTAAGAATAAACCGAATCAGTGCCGGCGAACGCCGAAAGGTCATCGGCACCAAGAGACTCGCTGCGCCAATTCGCGAAAAACACCGGACTTAAACTGACGTGACGGCAGGCAACGCGCCAAGTAAGAGATTAGAATTGCCCCCTTCAAGCATAACGACACCTTTACTGCCGTCCCATGAAGTCTCTTATATATACTAACGAATTTCCTCCCCACATTTACGGCGGCGCCGGTGTTCATGTGGATTACCTCACTCGTGAACTGGCTAAGTTAATCGACGTCGATGTGCGTTGCTTCGGCGATCAAGACGTCACAGGGCCAACGCTAACCGCCAAAGGCTACCCAGTTGATAAGAGCGGCTACACCTGCCCAGAGAAATTGCAAAGCGTGTTCGCCTGCCTCCAGCAAGGGCTCGACTTCAACACGAATGGCAACGATGCCGATGTCGTGCACTGCCACACTTGGTACACGCACATGGCTGGCATCCTCACCAAGCTCAACTACGGCATCCCGCTCGTCGTAACCGCGCACTCTTTAGAGCCGCTGCGGCCGTGGAAGCGCGAACAGCTCGGCGGTGGCTATGACTGTAGCAGCTGGGTCGAAAAGACCGCGATTGAAATGGCCGACGCGGTGGTCTGCGTATCTGAAGGCACCAAGGCCGACGTGATGCAGCACTTCAATGTCGATCCCGCTAAACTACACATCATCTACAACGGCATCGACCCCGACGAATTCTACAAGCAAGATGCCACCGAGGCCCTCGACCGCTTCGGCATCGATAAAGACCAGCCCTACATGCTGTTCGTCGGTCGCATCACCCGCCAAAAGGGCATCATTCATCTCGTCGATGCGATCAAGCACATGCTCCCTGACTACCAGGTCGTGCTCTGTGCCGGCGCACCCGACACCCCCGAAATCGCGGCGGAAATGCAAGCTGCTGTCGAAGCCGCCAAGCAAGCGCGCGACGGTATTTTCTGGATCGACGAAATGGTCGACAAGCCAACCGTCATCAAACTCTATTCTGGCGCGGCCGTTTTCTGTTGCCCGTCCGTTTACGAGCCTTTCGGTATTATCAATCTCGAAGCCATGGCTTGCGAAACGCCCGTCGTCGGCTCAGCCGTCGGCGGCATCCCCGAAGTCGTCGTGCATGATGAGACCGGTTACCTCGTGCCACTTGCACAGAGCCACGAAAGCCCCTTCAGTCCGCTCAATCCTGAAGCCTTCGCCAAGGACCTTGCCCTCCAAGTCAACCGACTGATGGAAAATCCAGAGCGCCGCGAAGCATTCGGCAAAGCAGGCCGCCAACGCGCGATCGAGCACTTTAGCTGGAGCTCCATCGCCCAGCAAACTCAAGCGCTCTACCAGGGCCTAATCGATCAATAAGTTCTTTCATCTTTCCAAACTACTAAAACCGTAACCCATGAGTTCGCTTAAAAAGTTCATCGGCCGCAATCGCGTCATTATCGATACCTTATCCCCTGCACTCGAAGCAGAGAAATATCCACTCAAACGCGTCATCGGCGACGCTCAAGAGTTCCGCGTTCACGCTTTTACCGACAGTCACGACATCATTACTGTCGATTTCTGCCATCGCCGTAAAGGCGCGAAAGAATGGATCAAAAATTCGATGCACGCAGCCGGCAACGACGAGTGGACTTACAAATTTCAACCATGGGAAATCGGGCTGTATGAATATTGCGTGATGTCAGCCGTCGATCACTTCGGCTCATGGCGACACGGCTTCGCCCGCAAGCTCGAGGACGGCCAATCAGCCGACCTCGAGCTAGCCATCGGCGGCGACATCGTGCTCGAAGCGGCCAAGCGCGCCAAGGGCGAGGATAAAGTCCGTCTTAAAGAATTTGGTAACACCCTCAAGGATTCCGATCGCATCGACCGTGAACGCATCGACGCGGCGCACAGCGAAGAATTACGTGGACTCGCCTCCCGTTGCTTCGACGCTAAACTGGCCACACAGTCGCCGATCCACCTACTCATGGTCGAGCGCAAACTAGCTGCTTTTAGCACCTGGTACGAATACTTTCCGCGCTCGTGCGGACCAGATGCCGAAACCCACGGCACCTTTGAAGACGCGAAAAGCCGCCTGCTCGAAATCGCTCGCATGGGCTTTAACATCGTCTACTTCCCGCCGATCCACCCGATCGGCCAGGCCTTCCGCAAGGGCAAGAACAATACGCTGACTCCATCAGACAGTGACGTTGGCAGCCCCTGGGCAATCGGTGCACAATCCGGCGGGCACAAAGACATCTTGGCCGAACTCGGCAGTCTGGATGATTTCAAATCATTCATCGGCGCAGCCGCCGACTACGAGATCGAAGTCGCAATGGATATCGCCTTCCAATGCTCTCCCGAGCACCCGTGGGTCAACGAGCACCCGCAATGGTTTAAATGGCGCCCCGACGGCACCTGCCAATACGCGGAGAACCCACCCAAAAAATATCAAGACATCGTGCCGATCAATTTCGAGAGCGACGATTGGGAAAACCTCTGGAAGGAACTGAAGTCCGTATTTGATTACTGGATCGAGGCAGGCGTTAAAGTCTTCCGCGTCGACAACCCGCACACCAAATCCTTCTCATTTTGGAACTGGTGTATCCTAGAGATCAAAACCGCGCACCCCGAAGTCATTTTTCTCGCGGAGGCCTTCACTCGCCCGAAGCGCAAATACAATTTGGCCAAGGCGGGCTTCACTCACGGCTACACCTATTTCACCTGGCGCAACACGCCCTCTGAGATGCGTGAATACCTCACCGAGCTCACTCAGTCCGAGACCAAGGATTACTTTTGGCCCAACTTCTGGCCGAACACGCCCGATATCCTGCACGACGACCTACAGGTCAATAGCCGCGCCGCTTATTTAGGCCGCTACGTGCTAGCAGCGACGCTTTCATCTAATATCGGCATCTATGGGCCCGCTTATGAGTTGATGGACTTTGAGCCTTATCCCGGCAAAGAGGAATACAACCACAGCGAGAAATACGAGCTCAAGCAGTGGGACTGGGATAAGCAAGGCAATCTCAAGGGAGAGATCGCCCGGATCAATGCGATCCGCAATAACCACCCCGCGCTACAGCGCACCTTCAATCTGTTCTTTGCCGACTCCGACAACTCACACTTCCTCTGCTATCTCAAGCAGAACTGCGATTGCTCAGATCAAATTCTGGTCGTCGTCAATATGGACTGGGAAAACACGCAAAGCGGCTTTATTAATCTACCGCTCCACAAACTGGGTATCGGCGAACACGACGGCTTTACCGTGCGCGACCTCTATGATCCCTATGAAGCCGAATACACTTGGCAGGGCTCGCGCAACTTCATCAAGATCAATCCACACGTGCGCCCCGCGCATATCTTCAAGATCCGCAAGCTCTAGGCAGACCCGCACCAGCGGATCAAATATTTGGCGAGCCTCGGTGTTCATTCGCCGAGGCTTTTCTGTGAGCAGGGATCGCCAGACTCGGTCTGGCACCTTACCTATCAGCATAGGTGCTCCCGAAACAAAGAGCCTATAAGGAGATTGCCGATCCAAGCAGACTCATCGACGAACAATTTTATAGTAGCTCTACCCCCCCATATCAGTTTAGCGTCCGTCGCAATGAATATACCGATCCTTTACATAAAATCTGGCTGCCCATGGTGCACCGAAGCGCTCAGCTACTTCAGTACAAATAACATTCGCCTCGAAACCCGCGAAGTGCGCAGTAACAAAGCCTTCATGGAGCAGATGGTAAAGCACAGCAGCCAAACTAAAACCCCCACCTTTGTGCACGGCAAGTTCGTCGTCGCCGACTTCGACATCGGCGAGTTCAAAGCCGCGCTTAATCAAGCGCCCGCGGTCAAGGCACAGCTCGGGCTATAGGAGCCGAGCCCCCGGGATCGCCAGACTCCTGTCTGGCACTTTTCTGCACGCACGCGAACAGCCAATCCGGAGAGTGGCGCTCCCAACATAAAAAAAGCGCCGTCCCTCTCGAGACGACGCTTTTTCCAAACAACAAACTAATAAAAAATCTAACAAAGATTATATAGAAATAGACGGACCAGCAGCCTAAACGTTCAAAATATTATAGGTTTTTTCTAAATAAATTCAGGATGCACAACAAGTAAACTCACAAGTCGCTACAGTTCAGTATACTTAACACTTCGACCACGGGCTTTCTCGACCGGATATTTCTCTGCATTACGCAGCATTTTCGCCTCAATAATCGCCGCAATGTCAATCCCTGTGACATTCGCGAACTCGATCGCGAAGATAAACACGTCCGCCAACTCCTCCTCAACCTTCGCACGCAGCTTGGTCACTTCGACATCGGTATGTGATTGCTCAGGACTCTGCCAGAGGAAGTGCTCCATCAACTCGGCGGCCTCCGCCGAAATCGCCATCGATAGGTTCTTCGGGCTGTGGAATTGCTCCCAATCTCGCTCCTTGGCGAAAGCTAGCACACGATCTTTGATTTCCTGCAGGCGAGTTTCAGCGTCATTCATAGGTAGAATGAGTAGGCACTGCAGCGCAGCCGATCAATGGTGAAATTGAGGAACAAGCCTGGGATCGCCAGACTCCCGTCTGGCACTTTCCAGCACCCTAGCGAAGAGCCAATACGGAGATTGGCGCTCCCAGCGCATAAAAAAGGCGCCGACTCTCTCGAGACGACGCTTTTTACAAACAACAAACACATGAAAAATCTAACTACGATTATAGTTTAATAGACGGGCCAACCGCCAAAGCGTTCAAAATACTTTGAGTTTTTTCACAAAATTTCGAACCACGCCAAAATAGTCCCACAAGTCGTTGCTAATCGGCGATTTTATAATGCTTCAATCAAAGCATGAAATTTCCAGTTTGTAGTTCTGCATTCTTCAACAGGTTCATTAGATGCGTCAATTTCAGCCGTCGAGCAGTGCCACCCGTCCGTTTTAACATTCGCAGCCTGGCCGCGGCTCTTGGCGAGCGCATCGATGGTTTCATCAACACTTCGTTTACAATGCGTCGGGCCCTGTTATCTTTATAGCAAGAACCGCCCGACATGATTGCCCTGACAGATTGGATACAACACAATGAGCAACTGCTACAGCAGCTCGGCAGCTTATCACTACTACTGATGGCACTTGCCCTCGTCGCACTCGCACTCGTGGTGGTCACACTGCCTGAAGACTACTTCACTCGCGATCATCGAGCTCCCGCCAGCCTCACGCACCCGCATCCATTGCCATGGCGAGGACTTGCACTGCTAAAGAATCTACTCGGCATTCTCTTCATCCTGATCGGCATCACTCTGCTGGTCCTACCTGGGCAAGGCGCACTCACGATCCTGGTCGGTCTAACGATGACGAATTTCCCTGGTAAATATCGCCTTGAACGGCGCATGATGCGCCAGCCCGGGATCAACAAAATACTCAATAGAATCCGCAAATTGGCCGGCAAACCGCCGCTAGAAGTGCCGCTGCCGAACGGCACCACAACTCAGTAACACGACGACCATTTAATCGCGGAATAAACCCGCTCGCTACGCAATCTGTCGCGACTGAGATAACGCCAGCAGGGTACCCGACGCAGAGCGACCTACCCTACCCCAGCACGACCACTGCGATCGAGAAATAGATCAGCAGGCCGAGCACATCCATCACTGAGGTAATCAGCGGACTACTCGCGGCTGCGGGGTCGACATTTAAGCGACTCAGCACAAACGGCAGCAAGGCGCCGAAGCTATTCGCCACGAACACAATCGCAATCATACTCAGGCCGACGATCCATGCGATGTGACTATCGCCACCATACAGCTGGCTGACAACACCAGCGATCAGCGCCATTGCAACGCCAAGCAGCACACCGACCAAGAGCTCTTTGCCAACCGCCATCACCCAATCACTTAACTCAAGGTCACCGGTGGCAATGGCTCGCACCATTAATGTGGCAGATTGTGCGCCGCAGTTACCCCCACTAGCAATCACCAGCGGCATGAACAGCGCCAGAGTAATGAATTCCATCACATACGCTTCATAGCTAGAGATTACACTTGCGGAGATTAAATTAACAAAAATCAGCACCAGCAACCAACCGATACGCTTACGAAAAAGCTGCGCTGGCGAAGCCACACTGTAGCGTGTCTCCAAGGGCGCAACCGCCGCACCCTTCTGAATATCTTCCGTGGCTTCTTCTTCGGCCACGTCCAAGATATCATCTACCGTCACGATCCCGAGCAACACACCCTCCGAATCGACCACTGGCAAGGCATTGACGTCGTAACGCTGAATCATCTCCACCGCCACTTCGCGGTCATCATACGCGGAGATACTCACGCAATTATAGTTTAACATCTCCTGAATCAGCGCCGCCGGCTCGGTCATCATTAGGCGCCGCATACGCACGATATCCACCAATTTCCCGCCCGCATCCGTCACGTAGAGAATGTTGAATATCTCAGAGTCGCGGCCAAATTTACGGATATGTGCGAGTGCCTGCTCACAGGTCCACTCAGCGCGGATGCGCAAATAGTCTGGCGTCATCAGCCGCCCCACACTTTCTTCTGGATAGCCCAATAATTGGCGAGACTCGGCCAAATCCTCTGGGCTCAAGAGCTGCATCAAGCGGCGGGTCACCGTCGCAGGCAGCTCTTCAAGCATCGCCGTTCTGTCGTCCGGACTCAGGTCGGCCAACAATGCGCGCGTATCCGCATCAGTCAGTGCGGCCAAGACATCGTCTTGGTCCTCTGGCTCGAAATAGGCAAACACATCAGCGGCACGCTCACGCGGCAATGCACGAAAGACCAGTACTTGATGAGGCTTGTCCAGTCGTAGAATCAAATCTCCCACTTCTGGAATCGCCCAGGATGTCAAAGACTTCGAAAGCGCCTTCAATTGCCCCTTTTCAACGAGTGCCTCGACCTCCGAGTCTGTAACTGTGTTTTCTTCTCGCATCCAACCTTAGGTAATAGAACTCCCACCTGCAGAGTAAAGCAGCGAAAATCTCAACTGCCTATTTTTTCACCGCCCGCTCACAGCCATATTGCTCCAATAAATCAGCCACCAAGCTCGGCAAATGCGATAAATGAGCCCCCGCACCCGCAGACGCTGCCGCACAAGACACGTAGCCGATATTGTCGTTGGTCGGTAAATACAAGCTGCGCTCTTCCAGCCACTGGTTCAACACGATCAATGCCTCCATCCAATCGCTAAGCGAGAAATCACTCTCATCGACCTGTTCCAGCAAAGCGGGCAGCAAGTCATCTGCACCTTTGAAATGAGCGTCTAGATAAGCGAGGACATTGGGGCAGTCTGCAAACTGGACCCAACAGTTGGTTGTCTCAAATTCTGGCATCTGGCGAGTTATGTAAGGTAAAGTCGCCGGAGACAAATTGATTTCGCGGATTGCTATCGATTAAATCGGTCCACCACGCGATTTCTAGCGCTTGAGTCTTGCTCATCGCTCATTCAGCCCTTGGCTGTAAGACATTATGCGCCCGATCCGCACAGCCGCCAGAGCTCTTATTGTCCTAGAAGGCAAACTACTCGCCATTAAAATGCGCGATCAGTCCGGCGTATTCTACATTCTGCCTGGCGGCGGCCAGCGCCATGGCGAGACCTTGAGCGAAGGCCTCCGACGTGAATGCCTCGAAGAGATTGGCACCGATGTCGATGTTGCTGAACTCCTCTATGTGCGTGAATATATCGGTAAGAATCATGAGTTCCACCACGCCCATCGCAATTTCCATCAAGTCGAAAGCGTGTTTCGCTGTTCACTGCCGAATCCCCACGGCATCGGCCCTGGCACCGAGCACGACAAGAAGCAAATTGGCGTCGAGTGGATCCCACTGGAAGAACTAGACGACCGCCGCTTCCTGCCAGAGGTGATCAAACCCTTTTTTACCAACGATGATTTCGAACCGAGCTCGAATTATTTAGGCGATGTGAATTGAGTACGTGCCATTCAATTGATCTGGGCAGGTGCAACAGTATGAAAATAAGCATGTAACTCCTGCCACCTCATTTTTTAAACGTCCCATCCTAGCCTCTTTTCAACCTTTCCACCTTACCACTCCAAATTGAGCGTCTACCGCCGAATCTTCAGTAAAAAGAATCAGAGCATGATGCACCCCGATGACCGCCGACGTGTCGATTGGGTGAGCCCGCTCTGCATGCTGCTGCTGTGCGCCATCAGTATTCTGTTTATCTATTCGGCGCAATATACCCACGGCGGCGACGACTGGAAAAAACAGCTCTTTTGGGTCACGCTCGGGCTAGGCACTTATGGCGTGGTGTCGCTAATTAACTATAAGATTTTCCTTGGTTACGCGCATTTGATTTACGGGGCAGGCATTTGCGGCCTGCTGTTGGCCACCAAGCTGAGCCCAATTAGCGTCGAAATGATGGGTGCGCGGCGCTGGATAGACATCGGCATTACCATCATTCAGCCAACCGAAGGGGCCAAAATCGGCACCTTGATCATGGCTGCCAGTATTTTAGCGCGTTCAGAGCTAGGATCGGTGCGAGACTCGCTACTAGTGCTGGTAAAAGTGGCTGTGGTATTTTTAGTCCCAATGTTATTGATTTTTCTGCAGCCTGATCTAGGATCCTCGCTTGTCTTCCCTCCAATGATTTTCGCCCTACTATATGTCTCCCGTTTGTCGGAGAAGTTTTTTGTGAGCGCTTTTGCTCTATTTGCCGTCGCCGTCAGCGTCCTCGGCTTGGACATTTACGCCTACAGCCAGCACCTAGAGCAGGTTCGCGCAATCGAACGCACTGCAGCCACACCCCCTTCTCAAGAGTATCATTCACTCTTACCCATTCACAATTATCAACGAAACCGGATCTTAACCTTCGTCGCTCCCGACGTAGTCGATCCGGAAGGCACCGGCGCAAGCTGGAACGCCAAACAAGCAAAAATATCCGCCGCCACAGGTGGAGTCGCCG
>Ga0206125_10002893_pt1 | contig 17323 bp, 15 predicted proteins | sample Helgoland_Spring_4_FD_148598 | JGI IMG/M metagenome (GOLD analysis project Ga0206125, IMG submission 148598) | Pelagic subsurface seawater microbial communities from Kabeltonne, Helgoland, North Sea - Helgoland_Spring_Bloom_20160331_1 | ecosystem: Environmental > Aquatic > Marine > Epipelagic ... | reverse complement strand
CTACCGTACGAACCACAACCTAACATTGTCTGATTGTCTGGGACCCTGTTCTGTCTGGGGTTCTTGCCATACAGCTAACACCACACATCCGGGTCCCTTTGCAGATTTGGGCATTTTCGAGTTCCTCGACGCGGGCATATGTTTGTTGTTTCTCTAAAGAAAAGTGATCATAGTTTTACTCTATTTGTCTACGTGGTCCCAATACGTGATGAATTCCTCCCATGTGATTTGCCCAGAGTTGTCGGTATCCACGGATTTAAACATATCTGCAAGTTCCGCAGGGCTGAGTTCATCACCCAATGCTATTGCCAATGCGTGGAGCTCCCCTTTGTCAATCGCTCCACTGTTATCCCTATCAAACTGTGTAAAAATTTTATAAATGCACGCGTTGACGCTCATTTGCTTGCTCGTTTGCTCGGTTGCTTGCGCACGCCATACAGGTCACTCCGGTGCCCAGTCAGGACTCTGGAGCCAGGGCGGAGCCGCAGTCGCAACCCAGTCACCAAAGAGATCCTCCACCTCCATGTCCGGCTCCGGCTCGGGCACGGGTGCCGACTTCACGTGCACCATGTTCGAACCCATCGCAGCTGGTTTTCCAGTCAGAATGCACGCAGACACGCTGTCCACCGTGTCCACACTCTCCTGGACAGCAGCACGCAGAAACACACCCACCACCTCCTCAAAACTTGCCTGCTTCAACGGCTGCTGCTGGTCCGACTTTTTCAGACCGTGCCGCGTCATTGGAGTCAGAGCACCGTTCTGCGTCATCCAGTCCGACAACAAGAGCAAATGCCGCACGTTGATGTCAATACCATAGTGCGCCAGAATTTTTCGCACCTCACGCAAAATTGTCGCGCGCGCTGCCTCTATACCATACGTACGATACATCACGTGCACGTCGTTCGTGTACAGTGTACGCGCCGTCTCCATCGACACGTGGTCCAACAGCGCGTGCAAATCGGTCGTCGACGTCTCAATTGTATCGTCCACGTGTTTGCACCACTCCGCACCACTCACACCCCACTCCAACTCCGGCTCCAACTCCGGCTCCGGCTCCGGCTCCGGCTCCGGCTCCACTGGTGCCCACACGTGCAGGAACAGTGGAGACTCCAGTGGATCTGGGTACGCCACGTCCATGCCACGACAGCGCAACCTGTGCGTCAACACGTGAATGTCCACTTCACCGTCCACAACCCAGCGCTCCGGTGTGCCAGCGTACACACCGGGATCAGGAAATGCCCAGAACGATGCCAACGCTGCCGCGTCCCCTGGCTGGACAGGACCACGCACCACCTTGAGAGACACACGCTTCACTCGCGCCACCACACACGCACTCTCCTCCCACGTACCAGCAGCAAACGTCGTCAAAGGGGTCTTCACGTGCTTAGTCAAATTCAACAACTCCTCCAGACGAGGCAACCCGAGCGTCACGTTCTTTGATGACACCCCAGCAAAATGAAACGTATTCAACGTACACTGCGTCGCACGCTCACCGATACTCTGCGCAGCAATTGCACCCACCGACTCACCATGCAGCACCTGGCACTTGTCCCACTCGTCGCGGACCGCGTCACAGAACAACACGCACTCCGCAGAGGTCAACAGTGGCGTGTGCGCCGCACAGAACGCACGCACCAACTCGTTGTCAATGAAACTCAGATCCGGCTCCACCGTTCCCGACTCCGACCCAAGACCAAGTCCCAGACGACGCACAATCCGTCGCGTCGCAATGGGAAGGTGGTACACCGGTCCTCCAGGTGCGTTTTGAATGATGTCCAGATCCTCCTGGCGCGCAGTAGCACAAGGCGCGTACGTCTGGTGCTCCACGCGCATCGCGTCCAGACCATCGTCGCCGTACTGGAACTGAATCATCTTGGTGCCGTCCTTGGCTGCACCGTGGTGCACCACAATGTTCTCCAGACACTTCATCAGGCGGCGAGAAATGTAACCAGTCTGCGCCGTCTTAATCGCAGTGTCAATCAGACCCTCGCGACCAGCCATCGCACAGAAATACATCTCCACCGGTGTCAGACCCTCCAGGTACGTGTGCGGCACGAAACCGCGCGACTGCGGCGTCGTGTCGCCACGCTTGAAGCACGTCATCGTCCGGTCCGTCCAGTCCGACTGGATCCGCTGCCCCTTCACGTTCTGCTGTCCAATCGCCGCCTGCACCTGCGTAATGTTGACCATGGAACCCTTCGAACCACTGTAAATCATATTGTAAAACTGATTGTCCGACGTCAACTCCGACATTGCCGCCGCACCCATGATGTCACGCGACTTGTTCAACCGCTGGTTGATGTCCAGCTCCGCACCACCCTGGCACTGCGAGAACGCACGCTGTCGCTCCACCACACACACGCGCGTCAACTCCTTGGAACGCTGCAGATCACGCATGCCCACCGTGAAACCACGAATGCTCAGAAAACGACTCACCACCTGCTCCAGGTCATACAGAAAATCCACCGTCGCCTGAGGACCACAGTCGTTAAACAGCACGTGGATCAGCGAACCAGATGCAGAGCCAAGGTCCCGCTTGCGGAAACTTCCACACAACATCACACTGTTCTCAATGCACACCGCGTCCGCGTCCGCCGCCGCCGCGTCCGCACAACCGTAGAACACACCGGGTGGCAGCAGCTGGGACAAGATGCGACGTCCAGTGTACGGAGGATCAATCGGCTGCTGCGTGATGTGGAACGCAGACGCACGGTCCACCTCCGCAGACGATAACAAGTACGCACCCAACATCGTGTCCTGGATGGCAGAAATGACCGGACGCGACGCCTGCGGAGACACCACCTGGTACTTGACTGCCATGATCTCACGCGCCTCCGCCTGCGCCTCCAGCGTCTGTGGGACGTGGATGTTCATCTCGTCACCGTCAAAATCAGCGTTGTACGGCGTCGTGCACGCAACGTTGAAGCGCAACGTGTCGTGAGGAAGAACACGGACCGCGTGCGCCATGATGCTCATCTTATGCAGACTCGGCTGGCGGTTGAACAACACCATGTCACCATCCTGGAGCGAGCGCTCCAACACCCAACCCACGGCAATACGAGCGTTCCGAGATCGCGCACAGTCCACACGCGCACCGTTGGGACGGACAATGTAGCGGACGATGCCCTGTCGGACCTGCTCCTGCAGCAGCGCCTGGTTGGACGACGTCACCGTCACCGGCTTTGTCAGCGTGCGAGCGATGCTCTCGGGTATGCCAATCTCACCCAGACGCAGACGATTGTCACCAGTCACCACACAGCGACCAGACTGATTCACCCGCTTCCCCATGCAATGACCACGCATCGTGCCCTCCTTGCCCTTGATCCGACCCGTCAGCGACGTGTACTCGCGACGCGTCTGTGCCGTGCGAGTGTTGCCGACCTTGTCGTGATCGAAATAACCACTCACCGCGTGCTGCAGCGCGTCAAAACGCTCCATCACCACGTGCTTGGGCATTCGACCCATCGCCTCGCCAAGATGCAAGTTCTTGCGCATGATGTTCTGCAAACGATACGTCAAGTCGTTCTCACCACGCGTACGGCTGCCGACAGTCAGAGGTGGACGGATCTGAATCGGAGGCACGGGCAACACCGTCAACACCAAATTCACATTGCCACCACCGCGAACAAGATGCGCCAGAATTGAGTCCACGCTGTAACGCAGATCGTCGCGCTGAATACAACCCTGGCGCTTGTTCCACGCGTACTTAGACTGCACCGCGCCACAAGCGCAGCGCTTCAACATACGACCGCTCGCAGTCGTGCCACGGACACCACACGCAGCACAAATCGCACGCAACTCCTGGATCAACACACCGACAAGACCTATGTGCAGCACCGGCATGCGCAGGACAATGTGACCCCAGTGACCCTGGCACAAGTGCTGCGACTTGTGGCAGTGCGCACACGTCCCCGCACCCACACAGCCGAAACGAGGGTCGCGCAGCCCGTTGGGAGTACACACGCCGTTCGTCAGGCAACGCGCATTGGTCACCTCAAACAATGACGACTGCAAAATTGACTCGCGCGTCCACAATGAAAAGGAAACCGACTCCACCGATGACATGTTCCCGGTCCACGGCGCATGGGTCAACGTGACACTCGCCATACGTATTTAAATAAACAACACACACTGTAATTATGAGTGGTTATGACAAATTCATGAAGGAGTGGAAAAATAGGGAACGGGAGAAGAAAAGGAAGCAATTGGCGAAGGAGAAACAGGCGAAGGAGCAGCGGGAGCGGCGGCGGCAGCAGGAAGCAGCGGCGTATTTTGAGAAACAGAACCAGGCGAATGAGGCGATGGCGAATGAACGAAAGAAAGAGCATACATGGCGTACACAAAAATATGATACGTCCTCATCGTCCTCGTCCTCGTTGGAGGAAGAGTCCGAGTCGTCGTCGTCCTCGTCGTCATCGTCGTCGTCATCGTCGTCGTCATCGTCGTCGTCGTCATCGTCGTCGTCGTCGTCCGCTTCTAAGACGCGGGACGTTCCACTTGTACGTTATATCTATGAATGTGCATCACAAAATGAAAGCACAGGTAACAAACAATTGTTATATTGTATTGTATCGCCAAACGATTGCACATCTCTGCAAAAGTTATACGAAGAACAGGCGAAGCAGGCGGCGGCAGCGGAGCAGGCGGCGGCGGTGGTACAGGCGGCGGCAGCGGAGGCGGCAGCGGAGGCGGAGCAGGCGGCGCTGTGGAAGGCGGCGACGCGGCGGAAGGAGCAGGCGGCAGCGGAGGCGGAGCAGGCGCGGCATGCCTGGATGGACCCGGATAAGGCGTATGGACATGGACTTGATCTTGGTGGTGAGGAGGGCAACGAGGACGATACAGACGGAGCAGGCGCGGCAGGCGGAGGCGGTGGAGCAGGCGGAGCAGGCGCGGCAGAGGCGGAGGACGACGAGGAGGAGGACGAGGACGAGGAGGACGAGGAGGAGGACGAAGATACCATGACACAGCTGTTGGATCAAGTACGACAGATGCAGCCGCAGTCGCAGCCGCAGCCACATGCTCCACTCCTCATCTCACTCATTGTCTATCTGTATAAAAAGTTTCGCACAGAGCACGACCCTAACAACAACATCATGGAAACGCTCTTTCGTTTTGAACAATTGATAGGCGATCACACTATAGATAGCGCGCGGTCAGTGCTCGTCACCATGAATGTCACAGTTCCTGTTCAAGTCAGTCAAGACACCGATGACACTATATTATCAGATTTTATCAAGAGCTTTGACGAGAATGAACTGGAAGCATTACTTACCCCCATGTCCACAAGGTCACCGGATCTAATCAGCGGTGAAGAAGCTGGGTATAGACAGGTGGAAAAGCTATTCAGAAAATATTCACGTCATCTGAACAATCAGTTTGAATATATGAGAGTCTTAAACTCCTCTTTCTCGAGATTCAAGTACATCCCACAATTACGAAAGTTGTTCAGAGACACCTTTGATAAAAACACAACAGACACAACAGAAAGTTTAGAACACAAAGCCGCTAGGATGAACCTATTAAAAATTACACCACGGCGAGTTTATATTGACATGTTGTCTGGGAACACTGCAACCAGGCAGAGCGAAACTAAAACTGGTGTCAATACTGTCAAGTTTCGAATTGAGGATTCCGCGCTTTCCACTCATTTGGTCATGGAGATGTTCAGCAAATATTACACATATCACGAGGATCGACTTTGGATGATGGACAATTTGCACAAAACGTCAGATTATTGCAAAGATCAGTTTGATGTCTTGCGCAGGGGTCTTGAATTTATACAAGAATGCAACACCCCAGCTGAGCAGGAGTTCATGACCAAACAAATATACGTCTATGTCCGACTGCGTCTGTTTCTGTGCATTGAGCAAGTTTCAGAAGTTGACACTTGGTACACACGCTCAAAGTCAGATCATAGGGAGGCGTCAGCCAGAGGTTTGACGTTACAACCTACACCTGTATGCAAGGCACTGCAATATATTCTCAGTGGGCAGACAATTAAGGAAGCAATAGGAAATGTAAACATTGAATTTCACGATGAACGAGAGGTTGGTGTTAATAACCTGACGCTCGAAGGCATATGTACTTGGATTAATAAGTCACAGAAAGATGACACAAAACCAAGAAAGGAGCATTCTGCGGCGCAAAAGATACACGACGGGCATTCGTTTCTGTCGGTAAGCAAACACGGAGAATCAGTCCTATTCCTATTGAGCACACACAACAGATATGATGAGACAGCACTGGCGTATATGATGACGCTGTTATGTATGGGGGATCACTTACTATTCCTCAGTTCTCTGACTATGGTCCCGTACGAAGAGTTTTGTGACACAGAGTCCGGACTCTCCGGACTTGTTAAATACATATTAAGACGCGCGACTCATCCGGAAACGTTAAGGGATATTTTGATAATGATCAAATGTGCTCTTACACAACTGGTGTTGAGATGGCAGGGCAACAACTTACAAATCCACTTTTTGAGCACATTATGCCGTCTACGAGCTCGTCTCCACAATCTTGACACGGACATAAAGCTCGTAGAAGATATCGTAGAAGATATTGACACTTTGTTGGAGAATGACATAGTACACGATGCAATAAAAAACGTCACTGATTACAATATGCTACAGTTCCAGACATCGGGATATCATAACAAATATCCACAGCGAGCACGAGGAGTCAAGGCAGACGCACGTCGCCGGGGTACCACGCTGCACCATTTTTATGCAGCAGGTATGAAAAACGAAGATGTCACTTACTGGCTAAAGTGTCTTACAGACATAGAACAACGTGCACAACAAAAATTAGAGGATTTAAATACCGAACGTGATGTTGTTCACAATAAAAAATATGAGGATGATGACGCAAAGGAAAAAGCCGCGGACATTGCCTTTTATGATGCTGAAGAACAAAAAACACATATTGGACAACTTGCGCGCAGAATTACCGACATACGGAACTTTGTTGCCGCCGTCATAAAGCAACCAAAACGCACGTTGTATCAGCGATTAACAGTATATGATAATAAAAAATCGGCATACACCTTCAACTTTCTCTTAACCGATGTTAAATCCCAAAAAACTAACATCATAGATGAAATTCAAGAGATTTGCTATGATTCACACATTACATTTGACATTGATTCAAAATTTAACTGGCTGTTTGAATTTCCAGCGAAATGGTTTGATAATCTAATTTACAATGTGGAGCGGATGATATCTGTGCTCGAGCGCCAATCCACAGGGACAGTGGGGCAAGTATCGTCAAGAGACAGTGACTTTATATCCATGTTAACCAGATTTACACACGACAAATGTGAACGGGCAAGGCGCGTGATACGTGGAATTAATGCGCATGCCCATAATTCCAAAACAACCCGTTCAAACCGCTCAATGCACTTACGATCATCAGGTGTTTGTACACAAATAAAACACCTATTTGATCTGTGGGGTATTGCTTTCGCACACCAAGAGCCAGTCAGTGGTGAGACCGATCACTGGTATATTATGCGGACGCTAACCAACGCAGTGTACTGGTTATGTTCTACATATACTGGTGAAAATGCTGAAATCGCACAACATGTTCGTGAAAAAGTCTTTGCTATGTTACCTAAAACTTTAGATAACTGGCAAACCTTCAGTGAAGAGCCAACAGAAGAGTCAACATCTACTACTCATCGCGGATATCTTGTCCAACAACAAGGACCATTGGAAGACATATGTTTTGGTCTCAGCAAAGAACTGTGGTCAGTAGACAACCCTAAGGACATCTTGATTAGAGAGCTGTATCAGTCTAAAATAAACAAGTTAGAGCTAATATCCACAGATATACCCACAGATATATACCAGGATTATGTTGCTAACCCAGAGCTTGCGCGCAATGATGCGATTGGATATGAACCAATTACGCTTGATCTATATCAATCAATTATTACGAAGTTTGCAGATAATGTTCTCGAATACATCAAACACCATAAGCTCGAGCTGAATGAGCAAGCGGGATCTGTGGTCTACTGCTGTATTAAATGTAAAGCTGCTGATACAAATCAAATTCTTAGAACCGCACGAGAATTGAAGCAATCTTTAGATGACTTAGACTTAACAGATTTCCGCGCATTTTCGTCGCAAACTCCATACGAAGTTTTAAAATCAATTGTAATTGATAGAGTAAAACTTGTGGATGATAATACAAAATTTTTGCTACAAATATTGAAGTATGATTGTGTTGAGATGTTGAATGTTATTAATCATCAATCTGACCTGGTCAACCCCGACAGAGAGAGTTGTTTTTTACCGTACAATGACAGCTCGCTTGAGGATATGCTCTCCATCAACGAAACAGGAACACCAATATCTCAAGCAAACTACATTATTCATTTGAGTACAAAGCTTATGGACACATCACCAATCACAAAAATTAAATCCAAACGGATACGCGAACAAAATAAATATGACCAGCTGATCTGTGCAGCACGCAGCATGCCCTTCCGTTGGCTATACTGTGTGCAAGATGAAGAGGTAGAGCGTCAATTGGATATATTGCGTGAACATACATTTAGACACAGCGAAAAAGCACATATCCAAAACGCCCACAAACATCATGACCGCGGACTGCACCAAGCAATGGAAGTTCTCAAACTCACTGCCATAAAAATGCAGAAATGCATGCTCACCATGCGCTTACCCGCCACACAGTCATCTGCATCATCTGCAATTATTAAGGAACTAACAAACCTTGTAAACCGTGTACGTATCAGGGCACCTGTAAATGATCAGATAACCACCCACCTGCTCGAACTAAACAAACTCATGTGTCACTTCAAAAAAGTACTACATAGAATAGAAGAATGGCAATGGCAAAATCCCGAATATTTACACACAGCTTATTATAGCGAACTACCAGGCACAGGCTACGACGGCTTCTTTTCAAATGAGTGTTACACCAAAATGAAGATGAAGACAGCAGCAGCGGCAGCGTCAAAGTCAGAGCCGGAGGCAGAGCCGGAGGCAGATCCGGAGGCAGATCCGGAGGCAGATCCGGAGGCAGAGCCGGACTTGCAGTATGGGGATGACTGGTGGTCAGCAGTGCCGGATGCAGACTATGTGGGCGGGGTTTACGGGAATGACAGGTCGCCAGTAGTGCTAGTAGAGTCAAAGTCAGAGCCGGAGTCGGAGTCAGAGTCAGTATCGGAGTCAGAGTCAGAGTCTCAGGATCCTGATGAATCGCCACCGTCATCGGCGGCGGCAGCGCCAACACCGGTGGCAGCGGCACCAGCGGCGGCGACAACGGCAAAGTCACCGGCAGCGGCAGCGACGGCAGCGCCAACACCAGCGCCATCGGCGTCACCGGCATCAGCAGCGCCATCGGCACCGGCAGCACCATCGGCGTCACCGGCAGCGGCGTCATCGGCGGCAGCGCCAACACCGGTGGCAGCGGCACCAGCGGCACCGGCGTCACCGGCAGCACCATCGGCAAAGTCACCGGCAGCGGCGGCAGCGACGGCAGCGCCAACACCAGCGGCACCAGCGGCACCGGCAGCGGCGGCAGCGTCAGCGGCGGCAGCGCCAACACTGGTGCCAACACCAGCGGCACCAGCGGCGGCAGAGGCGGCAGCGGCGGCAGCGGCGGCAGCGCCATCGCCAACACCGGCAGCGGCAGCGGCACCACCGGCACCACCGGCAGCAGCAGCGGCAGCAGCAGCGACACCGGCGGCGACAACGGCAGCAGCGGCAGCACCACCGGCAGCGGCGGCGACAACGGCAGCAGCGGCAGCAGCAGCACCATCGGCAGCGGCGGCGACAGCGGCAGCAGCGGCAGCACCATCGGCAGCGGCGGCACCAGAGACAAAGTCGGAGGCAGCGGCACCGGAGGCAGCACCACCGGCACCACCGGCAGCACCGGCAGCAGCACCACCGGCACCACCAGCACCACCACCACCACCGGCAGCACCAGCACCAGCACCACCGGCAGCAGCACCAGCACCACCGGCACCACCGGCACCACCACCACCACCACCACCACCAGCACCAGCGGCGGTAGCGGCAGCGGCGGCGGCGGCGCGGGAAGAGCAAGATACGCTTGTGTACTGGCGAGAAGTCGCGCAATATTCACATGTGAGCACATCCGTGCAGCAAGAAAGATGTATCAAGAAGTGGAATACACTCCTGCGAAGAGAGGACGCCCAAGGCATCATTGCCCACAAGGAAGCAGTGGCACGAGTGATCAAAAAGTTGAAACAATTTACTGTGAACCTAAAATGCGCACACTCAGACTTTATCTACAGTGTTTGTTCTACCACTGACGAAACCGACGCACGCAATCGTTTTGGAATAGCTCAAACAGTGCTACATAATTATTTACACTGGACACGAGCAAGAATAAATAAGCATTTACGTTAGACGTGTACTCAATGTGTACTCAAGCATAGTGTTCTGGGTAAATCTCGCGCAGGTTCTGCGTGCGGGAGCGCATGTACTTAAAGAATTCCGAGAAACCCCGACCCACCGCACCCATAAACATCTCCTGCTTCTCCGGCACCGTTGCCACTTCCCACTGACGAATCTCCGCTCGCAGCGTTGACACACGATTGTCAATGACACCCAGGCGCTGCTTCAGCTCCGCAGTGCGTTGCGCCGTCACCCCGTTGATTCGCAGCGCACAGGCAGACTTAATAGCACTAATCTCGTTGTTCAACTGACGCTGACCGTCCTCCTCACACAGAGCCTTCTTACACAACTGAGACTGCACCTCCGTGTCCTGCAAGAGGATCTTGTTGCGCACATGCACCTCCGCAATGTGCGTCACCTCCTTCGAAGTCAACAGGAAATCACCGTCCGAATCCAACTCGTCGTACAGACGGAGAATAGCAGAGAAATCCTTGGCATCATAGCCTTTTGGACATTTTGGAACAGAAACACTAGAACCCATTGATACCACGTGCCAACACACAAGACGACAATACGCCATACTACAGCTCAGCGCAGCTCAGAAGCGCAGCGCCACAAAGAACTTGCTGAGGGCGTCTGCGCCGCTGCCGCCGCCGCCGCCGCCGCCTGCTGGGGCTGGGGCAGGTTGTGTGAGTGTATTGTATCTGTCAATAACAATATTCATCAATTCTACCCGCACTTTTTTCGCTTCTTCTGTTGCGAATTTAATACTATACCCATTTACTACTAAGGCACGTATAAATTCACTTAAGTCGAAGGCAACTGGGTCTAGTGCGCTCTCTGCGCTCTCTGCGCTCTCTGCGCTCTTTGTGCTCTCTGCGGGTGCGCTCTCTGCGCTCTCTGCGCTTTCTGCGCTCTCTGCGGGTGCGCTCTCTGCGGGTGCGCTCTCTGCGCTCTCTGTGCTTTCTGCGCTCTCTGCGGGTGCGCTCTCTGCGCTCTCTGTGTCGTTCGGTTCTAATACATAATCATCAAATGCACTTTCATATTCATCCGGATGCTCCACATCCACATATATATACGAGACGAATATTTTAGACACTCTATTAATGTTCGTGTAGTTGAAAGCCATTTCCATGTGTGTTGTTGTTTTTTGTGAGTTCCACATATTCTGAAAAAATTTACACACATTAGGATTTCCTGCTGTATTTTTTCCCTCAAAACGGCGTGTCTTGTGATTGAGCAGTTCTATCACATTCTTAATAATATGTTGACAATCCGCGGGAAAGCTTCTTTTTTTTCCACGTTTGAATGCGGTTATTTCTTTTTCGTAAAAGGCGAATTTTTCCGCTTTCTCTTTGACTGCGTGTCTAATACCTATTAAGTCCATTACCAAATCTTGTATTTTAGTATTCACCATTATATTTACAATACTTGTCAATTGATTTTTTTTTACTTTGTTCCATCCAGTAGTCCAGTTTTTTATTTTTTCATCAAAACAGGAGATGAGTATATAACTGGTTTCCAACACTCCGGTAATCATTGCATCGCAGACTTTTTGTATGTCCGCTTCGGTGTCCACTTCGGTCACTTCGGTCACTTCGGTCACTTCGGATCCGCCTGTAGATGACATTTGTATATTACCCACGCACTATTTATACTTGGGCATCTCTAACATCCGACCATGGCAGTGACACGATCAATCACAGCGCAAGTGTCCAGACACGAGTTCGCGTCCGCAATGTCCGTCGCAGATATATACGCGTCCTCGTCGCAATCACAGTCGCGCATGATCTGCGCAGTGCCACCAAACACGTGGAACGGGACTCGCTGCCACCAGTGGATGTAGTCGTACACACCCTGCAGCTCGGCGTCGCTGATCTGATGATCGTGATTCGTGTCCAACGAACTCAGAAGACATTCAAACGTTGCCGCCGGGGTTAGACACCCAGATGACGGCACCAACAAGAGCAACAAGAGCAGCAACATTTAACACAACACACTCTGCTTTATATATGGCGACAAGTTACAACACAAGACCCCACAACCCCACAACCCCACACTGTGCCACCCACATGCAAATCACCTTCCAGCACGTCGCCACCAGGGCACACTTTAATCAAGTGACCCTCTTTGGACGCACTGCAGACGGACGCAGCGTCGCAGCGCACGCACTCGCAGACCTCCGGCTCATCCTGCGGTGGTCCGCCAGCCCGGTTGGGATCCCATTGGGGATCCCAATGGGGATCCCCATGGGGAACCCCAAACAACTCCTCCGATCTGCAGAAGTTGCACTCGAATCTGTACGCATCGTCGAACTACAAGGGCAAGACATCACCCAGTTTGACGAAACAGGTCCACAGACATTCTATCAACTGCTCTTTGACCACACCAGTGACTACTACAGAGTACGACGCATGGTCAGAGATAAAGAGTCGCATGTGCACCGTGATGTGCACCTCTTCAATAACCAACTCAATCTCGGAGCACAGTACATGCAGGACCAAGGAATCTGCTCCTGCGACGTCGTCACCGTACAATACAACGTCAACTTCTGCGACACCACCTGCGATCTAGAAGTACGCATCGACAACATCGCCGCCGCCACCGGGTTCGAGGCGCAGTTCAAACGACTGTCCTACGATATCGAATGCAATCTCAGACCAGGCGTCTTTCCCACCTCCGACATTGATCCCATCATCACCATCGGAGTCGCCACCAACACAGCGCGCCACGTCTTCTGTCTCCAAGAAACACCAGACATTGACGACATCGTCGTCCACTCGTGCCACACAGAAGCACAACTTCTGCAAGAATTCAACCAGTTCGTCGTCCAATACGACCCAGACTTCATTATGGGACACAACATCAATCGCTTCGACAACGTCTACGTGCGCGACCGCTGCGAAAAGTGCAACGTCGACTTCACCTGGAGTCGCGTACGCAACTACCTCTGCTCCATTCGGAAAATTGTCACGCAGTCCAATCAGAAAGGCACACAAGAAGTATTCCGACTCGACTGCCCAGGGAGAGTCGTCGTCGACTCCTACGAAATCTTTCGAGCACAACACAACCTACGCTCCTACAAACTAGACGCGCTCGGAGAACACTTCCTCCAACAACGCAAATTTGATCTGCCCTATGATCAGATCCCAGTCAAATTCACCACGCCAGAAGGGCGCGCAGAGCTCGCCAAATACTGCGTGCAAGACAGCGTCCTCGTTCTCGAACTCATTCGTACACAATGCAAAATTATCAACACCATCCAAATGTCCAACGTCTGCGGCGTCGACTGCAACGACATTCTCAACAGAGGACAAGGCATTCGGACCATCACTCTCATGCTCAAATACAGTCGCGACAACGTACCCAGGCTCTTCATCCCACAAGGAACACACAACGAAGGAGGATTCCAAGGTGCCGTCGTACTGCCGCCCATACGAGGCATCTACCAGGACGCCGTCGTCTGCGTCGACTTTGCCTCCCTCTACCCGTCCATCATGCGCGCCATGAACATGTCCTATGAAACACTCGTCCAGAACCACACCATTCAAGCACAACAATGGGACGAAGGGACACACGTCAGGACCGTCCCAGACTACACCATGGGCACCGGCGGCGGCACCGCCGGCACCACCGGCACCACCGGCAGACTCCGCATTGATCACAACCCAAACAACTGCAGCTTTGTCACCACACAAGTACGAGAAGGACTGCTGCCGCGCATTCTACGCTCCGTCCTAGATGAAAGGACCAACGTCAAGAAACAAATGCGTGCCGTTGAACACGGCGGAAGAATGCACAGCGTTCTCAACGGCAAGCAACTGGCTCTCAAAGTTGTTGCCAACAGTATCTACGGGTTTACCGGAGCCGCCAAAGGATATTTACCAGAACCAAGGATCGCGTCCTCCGTCACCAAATACGGCAGAGGACTCACGTTGCGCACCATGGACATGGTCGACCACCACCCAGATTGGCAAGGATCTAACGTCATCTACGGAGACACAGACTCCTGCTTCATTCGTCTCAGCCGCGACATCTGTGACGCTCCCACCAACAAAGAACTCGTCACCAAAGCACACGAAGTTGGCACCATGATGGCGAACGAAATCACCAAACAATTTCTACCACCCATTCTCATGGAATACGAAAGCGCCTTCGAACCACCCTTTCTACTACTCAAGAAAAAAAGATACTGCGGGAAACTCTGCCTGCCAGGACGCCCACCCAAGACATATCTCAAAGGTGTCGAGTGCGTACGACGCGACTTTGCACCCATCGTCGTCACCACGCAGCGCGCCGTCATTGAACTCCTCCTCAACAACGAGTTCCAGGCAGCACACGACCTCATCGAAGACACCTTTCGGAAACTCTACGCCGGGCAAATTCCAATCAAAGATCTCACACTCTGCAAAAAACTATCACAACTTCCAGAAATGTACAAAACAAAAGCACCGCACGTCGAACTCGCCAAACGCCTGCAGCGAGAACAACCAGAAGTGGCACCCGTCGCAGGCGACCGCATACCGTATCTCATCAGAGCAGGTGCAGACGATCTCAACCAACGCGCCATCGCGCCGCACGAAATAGATCAGTACACCCTCGACTACGCATACTACGGTGAAAAACAATTGCGCAAACCATTGGAAAGAATCATGGAACTTGGATTCGAAACCGCCAACATGTTCCCACATCGACCCATCACCGCACCAAAAGGGAATAACGGCATCATGAAATGGGTCACACAGCAGACGCGCACGGCTCAGACGCGCACGGCGCCGCAGCCACAGCCGCGCAAACGCAGGAAACACAACCCAGCCGACATTCGAACATTCTTTGGCGTGAACTGTATGGCGAAAGCAGGACTGTGATATGCAAAGACAAAAGACAAATGCAAGCACAAGACCAAGCACAAGCAAACCTAGACCTCGACCTCGACGACCTCAGCACGCTCATGACCACCATCAAAGACGCGCGCGCAGCACTCAAGGATCAAGTACAAGAGGTCAAAGAAATGGAACAGCGCATCTACGCACACATGGAATCAAACAATCTCGACACCTACGACGTCGGTGATCGAATGTTCACCAAAACAGAACGCAAATCGTGTCCATGGAACAAAAACGCACTGCTCGAGTTCGCACCCAATGGCACCGTCGATCTCACACTCTACGAAGAAGAAAACACAAACACCACCGTAGTCTACACCAACAAAAAAAGAAAAAGATAAATACAGATTCAAAACATAATAATGCAACGTCTTTTACTCGCACTCAGTCTCACATCTGTGTTTTCACTAGAGGTTCCCGACGGTGTCACTGCTGCACCTGTCACTGCTGCACCTGTCACTGCTGCACCTGACCCTGCTGCACCTGTCACTGCTGCACCTGTCACTGCTCGTGCCAACTGTGGCACTGCTTGCCAAGATGCAACGGCGTGGATCAATGCCGGATGCTGTACGGGGTGTTGAACCGTGAAATGGAACAGCGCATTTACGCACCTACGACGTCCGATGGCACCGTCGATCTCACACCCTACGAAGAAAAAGAAAAAAGACAGTCTATAAATAGCCACCACCCAACATAATAATGCAACGTCTTTTACTCGCACTCAGTCTCACATCTGTGTTTTCACAAGAGGTTTCCGACGGCGTCACCCTTGTCTCTTATGCGCCTGTGCAGGCGGTCAATGATAGTGTAGTGGTGGTGGTGGGCGATCAGGTGGGCGATCAGGTCACCACTGTCACCGCTGCGCCTGACCCAACTGTCACCGCTGTCACTGATGCGCCTGTTGCGCCTGTCATCCTTGACGTGGCAGTCCTCCAATCGTATGCTTGTGCCAACTGTGGCACTGCTTGCCAAGATGCAACGGCGTGGATCAATGCCGGATGCTGCACGGGGTGTTGAACCGTGAAATGGAACAGCGCATTTACGCACCTACGACGTCCGATGGCACCGTCGATCTCACACCCTACGAAGAAAAAGAAAAAAGACAGTCTATAAATAGCCACCACAACATAATAATGCAACGTCTTTTACTCGCACTCAGTCTCACACCTGTGTTTTCAGACTATATTGATGAGATTGACTTGTGTGAATCTCGGCATCCTGGCTTTGCAACTGAGTGTACGTCATGTTTCGCTGATGGTAGTGCCTGTCAATCCCTTGTTGATGAGTGTCAACAATTGGGGGGGTCAGGACCTGCGTGTGCTTCTTGTTACCTGAACCAAGAACACGATCAGTGTGCACAACTCGATGGTGATATTGCCGACGCCACCGCCATCGCCACCGCCGACTGTGCTGTTTGGCATCCTGACTTTGCAGATGAGTGTACGTCATGTTTCGATTCAAACGATGGTAGTGGCTGTTACAACCTTGTTGCTGAGTGTAGTGGAATTGATTTGGGGTGGGGGACTCTAGCATGTGAAGAATGTTACCTAAACAAATATTACACATTGTGTGCACATAACTATTACATGATTGCCGCCAACGCGTGTGCTGCTCGGCATCCTGACTTTTCAGATGACTGTGATGTATGTTTCACTGGAGATTCCGACGCGTGTACTCGACTCATCAGCGAGTGTGGTTCTGAGACGTGTCAGGGTTGTTACAATGACAAAAATTACGCTCAGTGTGCACAACTCGATGCCGCCGCCGGGGGCGACTCGGACGACGCCGCTGCCAGCATCGCCGCGTGTACTGCTTCCCTAACAGCAGCAGACGCCCTCTTAGCCAAGGCGGCTGAAGTATGTCCAGAAGTGCAGCTTGTTGGTGATGTTTATTCTGTAGGTCCTCTCAACTGTGACAGAATTCACAGCGTCTACCAGAACAACCAGTGCTGCGGCACTTGCTAAAATAACTGCACTTGCCGACTTGGCTTGCCGACTTGGCTTGCCGACTTGGCTTGCCGACTTGGCTTGCCGACTTGGCTCCAGACGG
>Ga0206125_10002891_pt1 | contig 17328 bp, 38 predicted proteins | sample Helgoland_Spring_4_FD_148598 | JGI IMG/M metagenome (GOLD analysis project Ga0206125, IMG submission 148598) | Pelagic subsurface seawater microbial communities from Kabeltonne, Helgoland, North Sea - Helgoland_Spring_Bloom_20160331_1 | ecosystem: Environmental > Aquatic > Marine > Epipelagic ... | reverse complement strand
AATACACAGTGTGTGCTGCAAAGACAATCTACGCTAACAAGGGGGATCACATTTTATACATAACTACTACACCACGCGATGGAATGCTCATACTAACGCAGGACAGCACATGTGTTAAATATAATAGAGGCACCAAAGTTACTAATGTTGTTGTTGCGATAGTGAAAAGCTATATATAAATACATATATATGAAAATACCAATTATTAATTACATTAGGCGATATTGGCCGCTTTTACTTGTTCTCGGATTGCTTATCTTTGCATACACTTCCGGAACACTTGCAGTGGCCATGAAGGGCCTTCTGCTTATTCCTATCTTTACTCTTACCGCTTGTGCTTCTGGCTTACTCCTTCGCAATGTTTATAATAGATCAACGACTGATCGTTACGTTGATGATAAAGAGTGGATCAATAGAGATTGGGACTCACTAACACCATGGCAAAGAATTCTTATTACAAAGATCGAAGCTCTAACATACTTTGCTGGCGGGGCACTTATTGCCGCTGGTTTAGTTATAATTATTAATGTATAAGCTCCTTGCATGCCTTGCGTGTCTCCTCCTATTAGCCTTTGCTAACCGCGGGCTAATAGGAGGCCCGACACCACCAAAGAGACATAACCCTCTCACGCATCACGAGGAGTTGTGGGATAGTGTTGAGATAAAAGGCTCACAAGTATTTCGAATCGATAAGGCTATCTCACTATATGTCGACAGCAAACCTACGTATGTGGCTATTGAGAAAATGAGAACTGGAGGGGTACCCTCTGCAGTCGTCTTTGTTTTACATGGTAGAGAGTCCACGTGGAGCTTCAAGAAGCATCTACATGAAGGGTCACCGCTAACTACAAGGACAAGATGGGTCCCCAAGGGGAGACCTAAGGCTCCACCAGCCAACGGTATGTCTTATACGTTCTTAGAGTCAGCAGAAGATGCTCTATATAAGTTAAAAGATCTTGAAAGTATCGATTGGACAATATGTAACGACGCCCTATACAATATTGAGAAGTATAATGGATTAGGCTATCTTAAATACAGACCAATACACTCGCCTTACCTATGGGCTGGTACAAACCATTACACTAAAGGTAAATATGTTGCCGATGGTAGGTACTCATCTACAGCTATCGATAAGCAATTAGGCACATGCGCCATTCTTAAGAGAATGTCGGATAGAGGTATTGATATAGGGTTTAAGTAGTTAAACTCACTTACATCATTCCACTCATGGGTGAGCCCATTTCATGAGGTGCTTCGGCGCTAGCTGATGTGGGTTCATTTACAATTAAACATTCAGTAGTTAATAGCATTCCGGCGACTGATCCTGCATTCTGCAGAGCCGATCGCGTTACCTTTGTAGGGTCAACAATACCAGCTTCAAGTAAATCGACGTACTCATCTGTCGCTACATTATAACCTAGTCCTAATTCGAGAATCTTAAGAACAATTTGCGACCCATCGACGCCAGCATTCTTGCATAGCTGTCTAATTGGAGCCTCAACAGACTTCTCAACTAATCGAGCGCCGATAGCTTCATCACCTTCAAGGCGAGTAGCTGCCTCAGCAATGGCGCCCTTAGCTTTAAGCAGTGCAGTACCACCACCAGGTACAATACCCTCTTCTACAGCCGCTCTTGTTGCTGCGAGTGCATCATCGACTCTATCCTTCTTCTCCTTCATTTCAGGTTCTGTTTGAGCACCTACATTAATAACACCAATACCACCCGTTAGTTTAGCTAACCGCTGTTGTAGTTGATCACGGTCGAAATCAGATCCTGATTGCTTAATCATTTCTTTAATTAGATCGACACGTGCTGCAATAGCTGGTGTATTACCTCTACCGTCTACTATAGTGGTAGCTTCGCGAGTGATCGTTACCTTCCGAGCTTTTCCAAGATGTTCGAGTTTAATGTTTTCAAGTCGAAGTGTATCATCACCAGTTACAACGGTGCCATCTGTAAGTGCTGCAATATCGTAGAGTGAGTCGCGGCGACGGTCTCCGAACCCGGGTGACTTAACTGCAGCGACGTTCAATGTACCTCTTAACTTATTTACAACTAGTGCCGAGAGAGCTTCACCTTCAACATCCTCCGCGAGAATGAGTAGAGGCTGATTCTTCTTAGCAACAAGCTGTAGCAGTGGTAGTAGTTCATTTAGGTTAGTGATCTTTTTTTCGCATAGCAGAATTAGAGCATTATCAAACGCTACATCCATACTCGCCTCGTTTGTTACGAAGTGCGGACTAAGATAGCCTCTATCGAATTGCATACCCTCGACAACGTTCAATGTAGTTTCTAACCCAGAGCCTTCTTCTACAGTAATAGTACCGTCACTACCTACCTTCTCCATAGCATCAGCGATAATATCGCCAACGTCTTTATCCCAGTTAGCAGATACAGTCGCAATCTGGCGAATGTCATTCATATCTTTAACCGGCTTGCTAATTGCTTTAATGCTCTCAACAGCTGCAGCTACTCCTTTATCAATGCCTCTTTTAACAAATACCGGGTTAGATCCAGCTGCTACGCTCTTGAGGCCTTCCTGGTATATTGCCTCGGCAAGTACCGTAGCAGTTGTCGTACCATCTCCAGCACTATTAGCAGTACGGCTGGCGACCTCATGTACCATTTGTGCGCCCATGTTTTCAAACGGGTCTGCTATAGAAACCTCCTTAGCGACTGAAACGCCATCCTTTGTAACAGCCGGTACACCAAAGGATTTTCCAATCATTACGTTTCGACCTTTTGGTCCAAGCGTGACCTTTACGGCCTTAGCTAATGTCTTAACACCAGCCAGGATCTTTCTACGACCTTCATCGTCGAATAAAATTTGTTTACTCATATATATAGTATTTTATGGGTAAAAATCAAAAAATCAATAGTACACCCTTATATTTTATGGTAAATAACATAAATAATAATATGGCTAAATTATGGACTCCTATTTTCCTACCCTTCGGTTCTTTAACGAACTGGTACGACTCGACTGATACTACTACATTAACTCTCTCAACAGGCGATACAGTTGCAGATTGGAGAGATAAGAGTTATGATGCTAACAATCTTTCAGAAGCTGATTTTGCTGATTTACCTATTTACGGCACTACAAATATCAATGGCTTATCAACAGTTGACTTTGATGGTGGTACTGCTGTTAACTTAGATGATAATAGTGTTAATACACCTACTGATAGTAATTCTAATTTATATATAATATATGTAGGTTTTAATAACACATGGACGTCGACATCAACGATGTTTAACTTCACCAACGTAGCCGGCGACAGTATGCTTTTGAGAAATGGCGGCGCGACAACCACACAATTGTTAATAAAAAAGGGCGCTGCCTTTAATTTAAATACGAATTTAACCAAGCCTAGTGATAACCGAACTGTTATATATACAATCGACTGTACAGATAGTAGTGATGTGACACTGGAGCTGAATTACACTAATGCACAAACTAGTCCTCGCAACCTCGCGAACAATCCAGGCTTATATACCAATCTTACATTAGGTGCGCAAAGTATTGATCTCAATGGTCTTAATGGACAAGCTGGTGAATTTGTTGTTGTACAACAAGCCAACATGACACTTGAAGACAAACAAAAGCTTGAAGGCTATACAGCATGGAAGTGGGGCCAGGTAGCTAATCTACCAGGTGGCCATCCTTACGAGACTGCAGCACCTACTGTTACTGATGTAGAGTTTAGAAACAAGCTGTACGAAACATCAACCGAAGAAGGTTCTTCTAGATTCCGTAGATTGTTCGAACTTGGATTCGTTGGCTAATTGACTACAGTTGATTTATCCAATCAAAGCTCTGTTTTATCTGCTCTGAGAACTCCTTACCTAAGACGTTATGCCAATCTGGCTTTAACGGCTTGACCACGTTACGGATCTTATGCTCACCGTAAGGCCAACCAAGTTCATGTTCATCTGTATACTGTTCTACGTTTAGCGGATTGACCTCAAACCTATCCATTTCTAGATAATCCCAGACTGCATTCATTGCTTCGACAGGATTGGCGGTGAGATCCTCTGCATGGACAAAGTGTAGTTTATCTTTATGTGTTTTTATTGCATCATGCAATCTCTCTACTGCAATACCAAGTGGTGGAGTATTGAGCCATCCCTGCGACCTCTTCTCAATGGTTGTCCAGTTCTGTGGATTCTGCTTTTCAATACCAACAAATCTTGACGGGTGCTTCATTCTTAGCTTCTCAAAACTAGAAAGAATGCCTCTTACATCTCTAACTGGCACTAATACTTTAGCATCTGGAAATACTTTATACAATTGATCCAAATGACCAATCCATGATCTGCACTTATCAACAACTACTGGTCTATCTGTGTCGCCATCAAATGCGCTTTTAATACCACCTCTAAGGAAATTGTGGTATTGTCTTTCACCATCTAGTGGGTTTTTAAATGTTTTAAATTCCTCTGTTTCAAAAAAGTCTCTAGCAATATATCCTATTTCATGAACACCAGATGTAGCAGTTGCATGTACCTCAGGGTTTTGTGCTAATAGATTTTGAAGAAGAGTAGAGCATGCTCTAGGAAGACCAGATGTGAAATGAACTGTTTTCATATACTAGTATTATATATACTAATAATAAAAAGTCAAGAAAGAATTATGGTATGTTAGGGTAGTTTGCCCAATCTATTACGGTTACTCCAGATTTACCGCCAACTGTTTGACCAGCGCCTAATGTCCAGCCATTGGCTACTGCGTCATTAGCATAGACTGTGGTTAATCCAGAGTTGTTAAATGCATCACTACCAACGTTTGCTAGTGGCGGCGCTAGATATGCTGTAGTTAAGCCAGAGCAATTATAAAAAGCATAAGTCCCAATACTCGTAACACTATTTGGAATCACTAAACTAGTAAAGCCAGAGCAACTATCAAACGCATAATTTCCAATAGTAGTAACACTATCTGGAATCACTAAATCACCAGTAAAGCCAGAGCAATCATTAAAAGCATACTGTCCGATAATCGTAACACTATTTGGAATGACTAATGAACCAGTTAAGCCAGTGCAAAAATCAAAAGCATAACTCCCAATAACCTCTACTGTATTAGGTATACTTAATTCACCCACAACCCCACTTGCCTCAAATGGACCATAAACGGAGTCGATTGCACCAAGGTTAACAACACTTCCTAAATCTAAAGTAAACTGTGATCCCTGTGTATCGTAAAATATTGGACCATAAATATTCTTACAACTATCCAACAAAGTAACACTCTCTATACTACCACAGGCTTCAAACGCACCATACCCATCTGCTGGATCACCGAGGGTCTCCATTTCTATAGTTATATCAGTGATATTTGTACCATAAAAGGCACCTACGCCAAGGGACAGGGTACTAGGCAGAAATATGCTGCCGGTTATAGGTGTATCAACAAAGGCATAATCCCCTATACTCGTTAAAGTAGAGGGCAGGGGATTAATAGGACCGAGCTCAGTAAGGCTGCTATTATAACCAAAGGCGTAACTACCTATACTTGTGCATGATGTTCCAATCTGTAATTGTTTAATGTCACTTTCCTTCTTCCAATCATCAGGTATATCTCCCTGCACTTGACCAATCTCACCATTCGTTGTGCTACTCCAAACAATCGTAGGTGTTTTAAACTCCTGCTCATCTTGGAGGGTGAGTTCTACTACATTGTTGGTAATCTGTCCTTTGTATGTTTTGCTCATGAGTCTATACTAAATCCTTTATAACTTCTATACCATAAATACCACCAATGTTCTGATTAGTTCCAGCAGTCCATGTACTGTCACTCACTCTAGCATGAATAGTGGCTAAGTTACTTGACCCGATAAACACTTCTGTATTTTCATCAATAACTGTTTTAGATATATAACAATTAACATTAGTGAGGTTACTATTTATGCCAAAAGACCAATCTCCTATAAGCTGAACATTTCTACCTATGGTGAGGTTAGGGCCATATGTACATCCTGCAAAAACAGCAGAATAATCCAAATTATCCCCGATAGTTGTAACACTATCTGGTATAACTAAGTCACCTGTTATATTAGTTGCAAAATAAAACGCACCGCTTTCAATTGTTGTAACACTGTCTGGAATTACTAATTGGCAGTTGTATCTGTTGCCACCTAAACTGTTAAAACCGATTTTTGTACAAGATGTACCTAAAACGATTGCTTCACTGTCAGCTCCGTACCCGGCAAACCCACCAGTTGTTGCTTGGTCTATATCACCAAATATCTGGATAACTTCATTCACCCCAGTATTCTTTGTAATAACAGTAGGTGTGCCAACAGGATCAAGCAAGTTAAGCTCAACTACATTATTAGTTACATTGCCTTTAAATAACTTGCTCATATTAAATTACCATGTGATTGCCTGTAACTCCACTATAGTAGTTGCGGCAGTGATTTCGTCATTGATTGCCTTTTCTCTTGCGAAAGAAGTTTGAATGTGACTTGTGATTGCATCTGCTATTGAAGCAATCAATGTAGCATCAACAGTAATGAATGATCCATCACCGATCTTCCAATCAGTAGTGAATGCAGGGTCTGCAACTGCTAGTGAATTTGCTTGATAAATCCTTGCTACTGTAAGTCTATCAGTTCTTACTGGCAAACCACCAACATCAATACCTCCGACTTCTACATTGTATCTTTTATCGGCGTAATGATCTCTTGAATGTTTCTTTGCACCATCAATATCTGCGCCAAAGTCTGTGAGTTGTTGATTGAATCTTTCTGTTTGTTTTTGCTCTCTAAATTCATCTTGTGTCAGTAGAGTACCGTTAACAATAAAGTATGTTTCATCAGAGGCATCAACAGTAGCTGCATCTGCATCTGAAATTTCGCTATAGTGTGGAGCTTCTGTCGGCTCTACATCTTCTATTCTGCGGATTCGTCCTTGAGGACCTGTGATTGCGTATTTCATTTTTTTGTTTTAGTTAAAATTTATGGTATGTTAGGGTAGTTAGTCCAAGGTAGCACTGTCATACCAGATCCTCCTTGGAATGTGGCACTATATTGACCAATGACATCAGGTCCTTCGTATATATTAACAAGTGCAGTTGTGTTCAATAAAGCACCCGTTCCAACCCACGATGCTGCTGGTGTGTTGGTGTAAAGAGTAGTAATGGAAGAGCAATAACGAAAAGCCTGACTCCCAATACTCGTCACACTATCTGGAATCACTAAATTGCCAGTTAAGGCAGTGCAACCTTTAAAAGCAAACCCCCCAATACTCGTAATACCATCTGGAATCACTAATTCACCAGTTAAGCCAGAGCAATTATAAAAACCATTACCCCCAATAGTTTCAACACTATCTGGAATGACGAGCGAGCCAGTAAGAGAAGAACAATCCGCGAAGGTATAGCTATAGATTGTATTTATATTATTAGAGATAGTTAATGATCCGTTGAAGCCTGTGCAGTCCCAAAAAGCACCTTCGCCGAGACTTGTAACACTATCGGGGATTACCAAATCACCTGTAAACCCTGGATCAAAAGCAAAGGCATTGTTACCAATACTAGTAACACTATCTGGAATGACTAAGTCGCCAGTAAAACCACATTCACCCAAAGCATAGTCGCCGATGCTCGTAACATTACTTCCAATAGTTAGCGAACCGTTAAGGCTACTACCACAGTAATAAAATGCGTAAGATCCGATGTTCGTAACACTATCTGGAATTACTAAATCACCAGTTAATTGATTGCAATAGTAAAAAGCATAACTCCCAATACTTGTGCAACTTGTTCCAATAGCAAGCCCCTTCATGTCATTGCGAGCATCATAAAACCCACTACCCTGAACAATATCTCCATTATGAACTACTTTGATTTCACCATTATTAGTTCCACCAATACCATAGGACAATGTGCCAGCATCTCCATCCAGTAAGTTTAATTCAACTACACTGTTAGTGACTTCACCTCTGAATGATTTACCTGCCATGATACGTTATGATGCCTCTGTTTTATTAACTGTTACTTCCCAAACTACACTGTCTGCAGAATCACCAGTTACTTTAAACACTAATGCATCATTTGTATCGTCTGCTTCGACTGTAATATCCCATGTTGCATCTTCTTCTGCGAAAACTGTCTTCACTGCAGTACCTACTAATGAGGTTGTACCTCCATCATTTTTAATAACGCCTTCGATCTTATAACCAGCACTCTCTGTAGCTGATCTTGCAGCAACCATAGCTGAGAACATCCATGTTGTGTTAGTCGCTATAGTCATACGACTGTTAGCAACTCCATCAACAAAAATTTCAACGTCCGCAGTAGCGTCTGTGGTTGTACCTGATAGTGTAGTACCGCCACTGGGAGTAATTCCTAAAACTGTTTTTGCTGCATCTGCATCTGCAGCTTGCATAAAATTATCGATTGTAGTTGATACTGTAAAATCTGCCATATTATTATTTAATATATATTCTACAATAACCACGCCATTCTATCTTATAGATCCGCGTATTGTACATAATTACCACCGTTGTGGAACGCATCTACATGTTCTTGTGTCCAAGGTATATTCGCCCTACCCCAAATTGCAAAAGATGTCTGCTGACAATCCCAGCACCTCCACCAACTTGTATGTGGGTTGCTTGTGCCAGTTATCGTGTTAATAAGAATACCATTTTTATAAACCTCCATTGTGAACCCGCTCTTAGAAAACACGAACGTGTCCCATTGTTGATTAATATGTGTTATTCGTCTAAACGAACTGCTTGAGGCACTTACATTTATTCCTGAACTTGTCGTCTCTTTGATGTTCTCCCCTACGTTTGTAGATCCTGTGCCAGCCCAATTTCGATAACCGTTAGCACTTTTCCTCCCCGCCAAAGCAAATATTGTATAGGATGTAAAATCAGTAGCAGGGTTGTTCATATGTAATGTAATTGAACCCGGGTCTCGGCTAGGGTTGAATGTATCGGTAAAGGGAGATGGTGGAGCTAAACTTTTAGATCCTCGCAATCCACCGATAGTGGCTGTACCGCCTACCTTGTCTACTTTGTCACCATCTTCCCACCAATGTACAAGACCTTCTTTAAGATCAATTCCACCTCTCTTACCAGCTAATGATATTGGAAAATTAATACTCATTAGACCTCAATGGCATACGCTTGCTGGAAAAGAGAATCTAAATCTTGATCAGATAAACCTAGTGATGTGGCTAGGGTAATGAGTAGCGTTGAATCTCTCCTAAGAGTGTTACCTCCAAAGAATACTTCTTTCGCGACAGCTTTTTCGAGCGGATCAGCTATAGAGTCGATAGTTGTAGCTACATAATCAATCAATAGACCATCTGCATGCGGAGTAACATCAGCAATAGCTCTAACACGCCAAGCTGGTACTTCATACCATTCTGGTTCTAATTCATCATCCGAAATAGCCACTTGAGTCCATCCATATTGCTCTGTGGTAAGTTCACGTGACCACAAAAACCCTTCTGCAGGCTCTTCTTCCGGAATGTCAAGTTCTTCTACATATGCGTAGCCTGCAGGAGTCGGTGGAGCAGCTACATCACGTACTAACGTAGAAGGGAGACCATTTATACTCTTATTATATAAGGCTAACGGGTCAAGTTGTATTAAACGATATTTCATAAGTCTTTTTATAAATTATTAGCTACTAACTTCACTTGTAAAGTATAGCATACTCGGACTACCTGGCACGCTCGTACTCTCTGAATGATAAAGCCAACCAACGATACATACATCGCCTGCTACCATTGTTGCTATGTCAGCTACATCTCCTGCCAAATACTTATCATCAGGACTACCTCCAAAGAAGGTCCAGGGACCATTTCCATCCTGTGTGATGCATATCGAGCCACTATCACCTGGAGATAAGTCCATGAATAATGACCAATCGACTGATGATACATCCTCTGTTAAGTCTAAGGACGTATTGTACGCTGTTATACTCACAGTGTTAGAAGATACCAGCACTGGCTCTGGTGCAAGGTCTGGGTCTAGTTTATGCCAATTACCAGCTGTTGCGGTAGTAAGTTTATATTTCATTGTATGTCAGAATTTATGGTGAACCTGGCCTTTTAAATAGATCCCCAGCATTAGGTGCAGAGCGTAGATAATTGAACCCTGCATTCGGAACTGGTCTGAGGTATAGATCTGGATCAACCGGTGGAGGTCCTCCAGGCTGAGGCTGTGCTCCATCAACATTCAGAGACCCTGACGGGTTTACTGTTGGGAATATATGATTACCTATGGAGGGTATAGTTATCACTTATCTAGATGGTGAGTTACTATAAAATTGCGTTCTAATATATACATCACCAGTACCGGTTGCGCTTAGTTGATCACTATTAGTAACACCTCTAAATGTAAAGCTTTCTTTATCACCTAATACAAATGCATTTGCTGCATCACTATAACCACTATCATTAATAGTAATATCAGCACCGGTTCTATTAATAACAACAACTTCAGAGCAACTTTGATCTACAAGTTTAGTTAGACCAGCGATTGCAATCTTATATGATCTACATTTGTTTAAATTGACATATTCCATGTTAATATTTATACAATCTTGTCTCTCTTATCAGCTAGTATGTAGGATTTTTATAAATATACATATGGACAAAGGACTATTAATACTATTGTCATTAGCTGTAATACTAACTATAACGATATTACTTGAGATTTTAGGTATCGTTACGCACGCGTACATCCAAGCTACTATGATGATAAGTCTCGGTTATCATATATGTTATGCTATCTATGCAGTCTGTGAGTGGAGGGGAAGAACACGCATACGCAATGTAAGGAGAGCTAACTTGAGGCCACCTGGTAGAGATTTATAACTAAGCTTGCTGAGCTAATATAAGACCTACATTAGCGGCACCATATGATAGCCAAGTAATGGCCCATGGCAGATTGCCCTTAAGAAGATAGGATGTACCTACCACTATATAGCCTACCATACACACGGCGACCACTATGTTCTCTAGCGTTAATTGCATCCCATAATTATATTAGAGTTCCTGTTGATAGCTAGTATATCTTTTGCCTATACGGGAACACCGGTATAATAATGTATGAGCAAACAAAAGCCAAGCCATATGGATGAGCTGACCTTGCAATTATTTGACGAGGTTAAGATTAAACCGGACTTATACCCAGGCTATGCTACAGGCGATGCCTCTGTACAGCATAGCTATTTCATCATTAAGAAATACGACGTTGAGTTAGGAGGGCATACAGTACCGTTCGTGGATATTCTTAGACACTCAGAGCAAGAAGAGATTGATTTGCACAACCAAGCATGGCAATATGTTATGGCAATGCCGCGGTGGACTAAGCCTTTTATACTTTCTTTCCCAGCTGAGAGTGTGCGTCGTGTGCCGACCCTTACCGTCCGGTTGAACAAACTCGACTAGAACAATGAAGCTCACAACAATAATAGCAATAGGCGCTAGTGTAGCAGTTGTCTTGAATGGTATTGGCGCCACAGATCAAATATTCGAGTTCATAGTCAATTTATTACACCTTCACACTTTATCCCAGATAACGCCAGATGATATTAAATATACAAGTGGAACCGCATAATAATCACTTTAAATCAGAAGAGGATTGGAGCGCGCCAGTAGTCAACCGGATCATTCCTAGAGAGAAGAGAACACTAAGGAAGGCATGCGTTACAGCTCTCGGGGTAGTCTTCTATATAACACTCGTAGTAGGCAGCATCTTAGGAGCAATAATAACTATAACAAGCAATCGCGATTAATCATGAAGCCTATAGGAGAGTTGACACAACAGAATATATCTGACCGGTTAGAGTGCCTTGAGTGGTACCTGAAATATTATAAGAAACAGAACACTGAACTAGTGCATGCGTATGAAGAGTCGCAAGTAAAGATGGTTAAGGTTCTAGAGTCAATTGAGATGTATGAGAGCATGCAAGAACAAACCTGACGATAATGTATACCGTTGAAGTAAAACATGATGGAAAGTGGAAGGAAGTAGACTCCGGAGAGTCATACCGGAATGTTAGGTTTACGGTAGATCTGTTTGTTGAGGCATTCGATACGGACAGGGTACGCGTGAGGGCACCAGATGGGAGCTATATAGAGCTAGAGAAATAACGGAACACTGATATAATAACAGTATGAAACCAGAAGAAAGAATGCAAGCATGGAAATCAATCAAAGGAGCTAAGCCAACATGGGAGGAATTCAAGCGCTTACTATCAGCTAGCGAGTACGATGTAGAGAAAGCCTTAAAGAAATGGAAGAAGAAACATCCGTTCCTGAAGTAATATCATAAGAAGATATAAGAAAACATATAAGGATAATATAAAAAGACACAAAATTCCTGTATAGTTACTATATAACACTATGATAAAGAGACAATAGAGAATCTAAGAGAGAACATAGAAGAGACGGGAACTTCCGGAGAGAAGAGCTTTTATGAAATAGCTAAATGCAAAGGGAACACAATCGAAATAAGCGAATACAATTGCTCTAGAGTCGAAATAGTCTGAGACCAATGAGAGACAATCTATCTGCACAGTTTAAAGCTATATCTGCCTAGGTGGAGGGCTTTGCTAAGCTATATCTGCCTAGGCGCTGCGGTTGAACTAGATAATATAAACGTGTGGAGATTATTACCTCGACTATATATCTCCCCGGGGCTCTGAGCTCTGCACCTCGGAATGCTACGCGCTTAGAGAGATGGGAACACTATTATAATAAGTAATAGCATATGAATAAAGGACCATTTGAATCAAAGAAGTTTACAGCCCTGATCTCTGGGATTGTCTTTAATGCTATTTTCGCAGGCCTCTCATTGTACTTCATTGCAGGTAATCCAGAGTCTGCTGTATCTATAGTAAACCTTATGACGGTATCATTAGCCTCTGTTAATGGTCTCATCTCTCTATATGCCATCGGCCAATCTGCGGTCGACTGGAAGATCAATACACCGAAGTAACTACATGAAGAAGAAGAACGCCATTAGGCTCGAGCTATGCCAGCTGATATCAGACGGGCTACTGGATAAGGACCTGGTACTGCTAGAGTTAATTTCTAGAACACCTCCTGGTAAGATTAGGGAACTAATCGAGATACTCAGACCATCAGAAGTGGTTGAGTAGAGGGAACTATTCTCATTATACTTTAGTTCCTATACACACAAAAAGGGAACTACTTTATAAAAAAAGAGTTCTCCCCAGACCTATAGTCTCATTGTTAGTCAGCTTGTCTGTAGGTCATACCCTCCCTACATCTATATTATATCGGTGTTCCTCTTTAGTGTAATTTGTACACTATACATCAAAGCTCCGAAGCCTATTATAAAAGGAACACTAATATAATAAAGGTGATGAAAGAGATAAAGAGATGGATAGTAGCATACGACGCCGATGGTGAGACAGATATCTGCAGACATATAATGGCTGAAACGAGAGAGGAAGCAGAGAAGGAGTTAGCTAATCAGGTTAATTTAGAATTCTGTACTAATGTAGAGATGTTCGAAGATACACTCGCTCCTACGTGGCAGGAACTGTAATATAATTAGGTATGTTAAAAGTACTACTAGAGATGTTGGATCAAGTTGAAGCAGCTTGGAAGGCTGGCCACCTCACAAGAAGAGAGGCACAACGCGAGTGTGTGTGGATTGGTGCATGTATGGATGCTTATGAGCTTGAGCAACAGATCGCTGCGAACCCTCTGAGGGGCTAGTATAGGAACACTAATATAATAAAGGTGATGAAAGATAATAACCATAAAGTCAGTGATGAGGTCCACTATAACATCCCAGTTAAGGTCAGAGAGATTGTCAATGGGCACCTGTTGATAAATGAGAGGCTTCAGTGTCAGCACAACAGAGAGATACTAGATGAGATCATTGCTGATCTACAGCAGTATGCTTCTGAGTTACCATCAGTCTCTGATCTAGAAACCTGTAATGTCCTCTAGTATGAATGTTATTAAAAGAAGAACGAGATGCGCCTTAGATCTAATGAAGGAGGGCGGTCTAACATCTGATGGTGAGTTAGATACACATAACAACTATATGATGGAAGACCTTAAGGATAAGGTAGATGATCTAGATAACTGGCTCAATGGAACTGATGGTGGGTTTGATCAAGATAACTCTTTACATATGAACATGTTGGCTGATATTGTCATGTGCTATGATAAGCTTGAAAGTATATGCGAGAGGGTAGTCCAATAGTTGGACTACGAAAAAGTAACACTGATATAATATACACATGATAGATTACCAACATTACGTAGCTGAGCGGTTAGAGAGTCTAGAGTTAGACCTGAAGTACCATAAGATGAGAAGCACACACCTTGCGCGCAAGCTAGAAGAGAGTGAGGACAAGCTATCAGAGATCTTAAAAGAGATTCGCGACCTTAAGGTTAACTATAAACAGCCAGTACAGTAACATGACTAACTACATCACATATACAACAGACGGTAGATACTTCGTTATCGATAATACATCCCTGCAGCAAGACGGTATCCTTGCTCATGCTATTAAGTGCGAGTGTACGTCGAATTGGGACGCTCAGGAGATCGCAGATAGTCTTAACGGTGAAGTATTATAGAAAGGGAACACTTATATAATAATAGTATGAGCAGTTGGATTTGGAAATTTGAGCAAGGTGATGAGGTCATTGTCGATGGTGAGCTTCTGTATGTAGAGAAGAAGGCTAAGAAGAAGTGGTACCTACCGCTAGCGCCAGACACCTGGTGGTGCTATAATGGCTACGGCGAGGATCAATTAGTTAAAGAGAGTGACATGACGCATAAGGAACTCTGATATAATAAAGGTGATGAAGACACAAACTATGACACCCACCACGCCTGCTAACATCTACGACTTCAATGAAGAGGTTGTGAGCATTCCTTTAATCAGCCTGACCACACTAGTGAGTGGGCTTAAGCTGAGTGTTAAGTTCAATGAGGACTTTAAAGGATGTGTAAAGACAGCTCGACATCTACTATCAACTCCTAAGGGCTATAGGACAGAAGACATCCTGCACCACCTGGAGACATCACTAGCTGACACTAAGGCACACTATGGCATAGAGTAAGGAACTCTGATATAATTAAGGTGATGAAAAATAAAGATATAAAGAATGGTGACTTTGTTCTCTACACGCAAGGAGACAAGAGTGTCATCCTGTACGTAGAGTTCTACAATGAGAGTGACGACGTCTGGTTAGGAACAGACTCTGACGGGGAAGATTACTTCTTTCAAGCTAGCGATATTGACCCATGTGACCATAAGGAACTCTGATATAATAATAGTATGATGAATATAAAACCGACAATTCGCGAGGTAAAGGTAATCCTTAACGCACTAGGAATCGATAGAGACGCAATCTCACACCATTGGAATGATACAAGAGTTCGGGGAGGGCGTATTAAGTTCTATTCTAGGAACAATATTGACAATGTCTTACCGAAACTAAATGATCATTTAGTATCATTGTTCCCAGACTTTAAAGTCGAATCGACTAGTTATGGTAGGAACGTATATACAATTCACTTCAAGGAGATGGATGCAACGTTTGACTTCTTCGGAGTCAACCCTTCTTAGGAACCCCGATATAATAATAGCATGAACAACAACGAGATGAAGAACATAACACTCTCCCGGATCACGTCCGTTCTAGATACAGTGAGCTGTAAACTAGTACTCCTAGAGGCACTCGATCGCGATCAGAGCGATAGTGGTTACGGTGATCTTATCGATCAGATAGCTACAATGCGAGCAGGTCTCGCTACTCTTCAAGGAGCTGTCTCACGAGCAGAATCAGTAGTACCATCAACTATTAGCAGCTCTAGACATCTCGTTTAAACACTCTCTCGAAGAATACTCTTCGAGCGCTACCGAGGAGTGCTCGTACAAAAAAACGAGCACTCCTTACATAAAGGAACACTGATATAATAATAATATGAACGCAAATAAAAAGCAAGTAAACGTCGAAAGCCGCACCCGTCAACCAAACCTATTCTCGGTTGTACTAGAGCGCGACCCATCCACCGGTGACTTCACCGTGGTAGGTCATCAAGCAAAGCGCCTGGTAATGAAGAATCAGTTTAAGGGTGACTGGGTAAAAGTAGCGCCGCGAGCCATCGCTAAGGCACTCCGCAATAACAAGATCAAAGCTGCATAGCACCTACGATTTTCATCAGTCCCTGGACATGGGCCTAAACTGTCCGATCTTTTACAGTTTGAAGAAGAATGATCTGTGGCCTGTGCGCCGAGCGGTCGAAGGCGCCGGACTCATAATCCGGGACGTAAGATACATCGTGGGTTCAAATCCCACCGGGCCGACCATTCTTCACAAATAGGAACACAGATATAATAATAGTATGGCCGACAGTATACAACTACAATCTTTAGAAGAGAGCTTAGCTCGAATGTTTGAGAAAGAACTCGACAAGCTACATACTATTATAGCTGAGCTTGAGAGCAACATCTCTACTACTATGTCGGAGGTAGAGAAACTTAAAGCAGCAGCTAATCGAGGTAATACGCCTTACGATTGGTAACCCTTTTCGATCGAGTGCGTCAAAGAACAACATGTCCTTATCACTACTAAATTAAGACGCCAGGCATAGCCTACGATCATCACATTGATCCCCGAGTATAATGTAAACTGGATCGTTAAACAAACTGCTCTAGGACCTTAGCATGTCTTTAAACTGCTACCACTTTCTAAGAACCCCGTCATAATAATAATGAGACACGACCAAGATCCAATTGAAGAGATGATGCAATGGCTGCTGATGGGAGTCTGTATAGCGGCAGGGGGGCTAGCGCTAGCAGTATTTGTATGTATCGTACTACGTGCCATCATTAGTTAATAAAGATATGAGAAGTAAAAAGAAGACCAATTGGGAGTTCGTTATAACGTTGATGTGTATTGCCGCCCTAGGCTCTATGATGTGCTACGTAGGTAAGTACATTGATATGCAGGCTCAACGAATCGACTATCTAGAGATCGAGAACCTTAAGCACAGCGAGGCACTACACATCCTACTACCTTCAGCCAGAGAGGAGGTTAAGGCTGGCGTTAGCTGGCACGATATGGAACCCTGATATAATATAGGTACGATGAAGTTAAAAGGACCACTAAAGCTGGATAAGATATATGATGTTGATGGTACGGATATGTATGGAGTACTGCTAGAGGATCATGGACTAGAGGAGGTAGTAGATGAGATGAATGTTCTGATGGATTACATTAGAGAGCTTAGTGGTAGGGTAGAGGAGCTTGAGTTTGCTTATGAGCGTGGAAGAGAGGAACTCTAATATAATAATAGTATGA
>Ga0206125_10002888_pt1 | contig 17351 bp, 20 predicted proteins | sample Helgoland_Spring_4_FD_148598 | JGI IMG/M metagenome (GOLD analysis project Ga0206125, IMG submission 148598) | Pelagic subsurface seawater microbial communities from Kabeltonne, Helgoland, North Sea - Helgoland_Spring_Bloom_20160331_1 | ecosystem: Environmental > Aquatic > Marine > Epipelagic ... | reverse complement strand
TGCGTTCCATGTTTCGGAGTGCCACAGCGTTCAATCAGCCACTGACGTTCGACACCTGGGAAGTGGAGGACATGGCTTACATGTTTGGTGATGCCACAGCGTTCAATCAGCCGCTGACGTTCGACACACAGAGTGTGTACGACATGTCTTACATGTTTGCTGGTGCCATAGCGTTCAATCAGCCACTGACGTTCGACATATACTGTGTGACGAACCAGTCTTACATGTTTGCTGGTGCCAGAGCGTTCAATAAGCTGATCACGTTTACTGATATGGTTTCCTTCGAAAAAGTGCAATGTAACAATATGTTTGATGACTGCCCGAATACCTATGACAACATCTGGTATCAACCATACTAATGAAGAGCATGCATAACTCTTGGGGTCCAGGACTCGCTTCAGACGAATGGTCGGTAACAGAGCGAGTTGTTCGTTCGTTGGATTTCTGGTGGCGAAAGCGTCGAAAGTAAAAGAGATAACTCCTAATAAGTTGTGCATATGTAATTTTTATTTTGTGTGGTAAATATGTACAAAAACATGTCTGAGCTTACTAAGCTTCGCCGAGCCAAAAATGGGTGCAATGGTGAGATACAATTTGACGGTAAATATGTGCATCATCGGTGGGATTGGGATGGTCACACCATGTCAGAACTTGGTCCCCAAATGGACAAAAATACTTGGATAAATGAACATGTTGTCGACGCAAAACATGTTGATGAAGTGCAGAAGATGTTGGTGGATTGGGAGTTGTACGAGAATGGATGGTTCATCGTTGGGTATTCGAACAATCATCTTTTTAATTATCGATGTCAACTAGGAAATCCTCGTCGACCAAAGGCGTTAGAATATTTAAAGAAATAATTATTTAGGATTGTCAGCGATCCATTTCTCTTTCCATGTTTTATAACTACTGCCAGGAGTCCACCACTCATTCTTTTTGGGAAAACGCCCGTATTTTTGGAGCATCTCTTTCTTTGTCAGCCCACCGCGTTGTGCGAGGTTGCGTGCGCGCGAAAACTTGTGCTTCCAGGTGGAACGATACGCGTAATCTTTCTTGGGTGCTTTTGTCATTTATAAAAAATGAAATACTTTTATAGTTGTTAAAGATGAACCACCTGCAAAAAAACGTAAAATATAAATCCCAACTCCGACATATTTCATATATATATTATGTCGACAATGACTAGAACAAGAAGATAAACAGGACCTAATTCGTAGATACAACGATGCTCATTTAAGTTAAGATTTAGTTTATAATTTAGTATGTATTTAATGTTGTAACACTGGTTCTTCATCTAACGGAGACGAAGAACCAGATGTACCATAACCTTTTACCTTTCAATAAAAGTTGGAACGTACCTTAATCGGGTTCGCAGGATGGATTAAATCCCTGACCGACCATAACCTCGCGTTCTCTGACATGGAAATATATGCTAATCAATAGCGCACTTAATCTCTCATAAGCGGATTGTCCATTTCGTGCGTCGTGCACTTCATATTTTACAGTGATTACCATTGGGAACAGGTGTTACCTGTGTTCTCTTTCCCGACTTTCGTCGAAAAGATGGTCGTAAAATCTTTAGGAGTTTCCCGATCTACCGGTTCATGTATAGCATGAGCTTTGCTTCTCACACCGACCCTACGTCTGTTAAGGTCGCTTCTTTCTGGCGGTGATTCCCACAGTTTACTATCCTGTGGGCCTGGAATATACCTTAATGGATCATCGTTCTTTGGACAGAACTCACCACCATACACTTTAATTCTCTGAACGACTTGCCATAGGAAATTCCATTATCCCTTAGACAGCCGATGCGGATTGAGCTATACTTTCGTCGTTGTTACTATGCCCGGAGTCATTACCTCGGGTACTGTTCACCGTTTCCGATAGACAGGTAGTAGACGAAAGCTATTTATAGAGCTGTTCCCGCAATTGATGTATGTCGCCTTGTTAAGACTTGCAAGTGGTTCACACTCACAAACACCCGTGGTTGTGTATCGCATTATACACAACAGTCAATGTTGTAGTCACTTACGGTGACTTCCTGTACATTTCTGTACAAGCCCGAACGTACCTTAATCGAATCAAACAGGATGGATTAAATCCCTACTCGACCATGACTTTGCGTTCTGTGACGCGGAATCATATGCTAATCAATAGCGCACTTAGATTCTCACAAGCGGATTGTCCATTTCGTTTTTTTTTAAAAAAAATTCATCTTTTACAGTGATTACCATTGGGAACAGGTATTACCTGTGTTCTCTTGCATAGTTTCCTAAACAAGATGGTCGTAAAAGCTTTAGAAGTTTCCCGTCTACCAGTACATGTGTAGCATGAGCATTGCCTCTCACACCGACGCTAAATTAACGTCCTTCCGTCTTCTAGCTGCTTTCCAGCGAAAATTAGACGTTGTTGGTCTGGTGGTATCATTTAGACCAAATACCCTGCCTTTCGGACGAGGGATTAGACTGTATCTTAAGCTCCATCGAGTTGGTTAAACTGTCATTTGGAACCGATGCCCGTTCAGTCGTTGGGGCCACATCTTATCCATTACCATGGCGGACGTAGATGTTAAGCTGGCGGATTGCCCAATTCCTAGCGTTGTTACCATTGGGGACGGCCATTAACCGTGTTCTTGTCCCCCGTTTCCAAGGGACAATGGGTAGCTGGGACTCTCTAGGGGTTTCCCGCCTCAAGGCATCTCGCTTCCGAAGAAACTAGCGCTTGGGCTGGATGAACTTTTTTTTCGTGTCTTCTGCGCCCGGCCGGTGACGCATAATCATTTGAACAAAATTTACACCCGAATCTCCTTTTAAGGTCGAGTTTAGACTTTGCGATGGCTATCTCTATCTGTTTTATTTTGTATGGAATTTGTAGATAGGGGTTTATGTCTTCTATAAATTTCAGAGCGTCTTTGTGACACAATCTCCAAGTGTTACTGTGACAAATTTTATTAGAAGCCGGGGATTTCCTAGTTCTGGCGCGAACGGAACCTCCCCATATTTTCTGTGCTTTAACGAGAGGCGTGGGGTCGTTTTGGTCAATGCCCAATCTAATACGATTATTATTAGATATATCGTTGCTTACATACCCTTCGCCTTCATAAAACCCAGCCATCCAAATGGTAAATGCTGTATTGTCCATTTTCTTATTTACAGACTTGAAGTTCATTTTGCATATATAATATGCGTAACATATGTTCATCCAGAGGGCCACAATTGTTTTCCCGTGGTCAGAGCCTCTATAACCACGGCAAAGCGCTTTTCTAGGCGTACCGTTCACCTTCTTTATCTTGTATTTTAGCTTTGACGTTTTCAATTGTGTCGGACGGTTCGACATCGAGTGTGATCGTTTTTCCTGTGAGTGTTTTGACGAATATTTGCATGTTCGATACACGAAAAATGACCAACTATATACGCAGATAGTACGTTATTTTGATGTACAGCTATACTAATCATTTCCACAAACTTCTTGTTACAAAAAAAACTGGCATCTGATTTTGATCGATTTGCTATGCATAGTTCACTTATGCCAGATCCAGATCCAGACACCCATTTACACCCATGTGTGCTTTTTGTGCAGGATGTTGTCCCTCTTCACGATTACATCCTGCACAGTACGGATGTAATGGTCCTTCCAAGTCGTTCAACATTTCGACAACTTTTGACATTTTTCCGTAATCTCGACGCAATTGTTCACCATAAATTGGATAGTATTCTTCATCGTCTTCAGGCAAAATTTGTTCAGCATGTGCAAGAATAAGCGCTGTATGTCGTTTGATTTCCTGACTAAATGAATCTAATAATTCATCACCTTCCATTTTTAGTTGTTTGATTCTACTCATCAAGGATTGTTGTTTACTTTTGGTGTGTTGTACAAAAGTTGGTGTATTTTCTTTTTCCATTTAATGTCTATTTGAATCTTATATACTTTCGAACAGTTAAAAGACGCAACGAGCTGTAAAAACGAATAATGAACACATATACTATTTGTTGTCCAGTTAACGAAAAATGTACAAAAAATGTCCTTTCGTCGCGCCACATTTCTTCAACGTAAATCTACAATTTTAAACTGTCATATCAAACCACTGAGTCACGGCATCAATCCACCATTTACAGCCAAAGACCGTCGACAAAAACTAAAAATTTGTGGGGTTAATAATCTTCGTACTTGTTTGGTCACACGAGAAGAAAAGGGTGTGAAAGTGGGAGACCATGTGTACGAGACCAAAGGGTATCATCGTAAAACAGGACGCTACGGTATTGATGACGAGTGGAATATCTTGCCAGTCAGTGGTGCCAAAAATATCAGTTACAAAGTATTCCGTCATCTCAACAAAAACGTCGGCTATCAAACATTGACACGGCGCGAACTTCAAACATGCACTGCAGAACAACAACGTGTCTACACTATCCTCACACAGTGGAAACGATACGTCAAAAAACGTGGCGCAAAAATGTCCTTCAAATTAACCAAGAAACAAGAATCACATTTGGAAGAGGTACATCTCTTACATTTGAAACATGCGAAACAACACGAGCGTATATTTAAAAAAATGATTACAAAATAAGAAAAATGTATTATATAAAGAACGTGTCCAACCAAGACATGGAAATATCCAAAAACGGTAGTGTCGTCTTTTCCTGCACACCTGTCATGTTTCGACGTGTCCATAGTTTATGTCCCAATACACGCACACTAGAATATTCACACTCTGATTTAATTATTCGGTTGGAGAATGAACAGGAGGCACTCATAGAGATTACACAAGGTTTGCTTGCAAACGGCCTGTATGAATTACAGATGATAGGACATTCATTTCCACTACAATTCTCTCAAAGTTCGCCCGAATGTGTCAACTGGTGCAAGAAACTCGTCTTTGCCTGCTTTCCAGAGTTGGAAGTATGTGATATGTTCGCTGGGTCAATACTACAACCACAATAATTACATATGAAACATTTGCTACATAAATGAATATTTTAAAAAAAAGTTTATTGATTACGTGTGCACCATTTACCGTCGTTCCATAACTTAAACTAAAAAAATACCGTATATATTTAGATCAAGATTAAGATGAATGAGTGATATACCAGATATTGGGGAAAGAGTGCTTTGGTTATGGAACGACGGTAAATGGTATGCCGGTCAAGTTGTCGAAATTACAGATAGTTATGTCTCTGTTCTTTATGATGATGATGGAGTAAAACATAAACACAAATTATCTGATTGTCATCACAAGAAAACTTGGTTATATGATGAAGAACAGAAACAATCAAAAGAAGTGAGAAATTCAAAAGAAGTGGGAAATTCCATAGAAGTGGGAGATATTGTTAAGATTGTACGTGGTGTACATAATGGTTCACGTGGTATTGTTATTGAGGAGAAAAAATCTGGTCAATGGATTGTAATGTTTAATTCTGGTCAACGTATCATTGTTGGTAAAGATCGACTAAAAGTTATCATTCCAAAAAAAATAAAGCCAAATCAACGAAGAGGTTCTAGAAGACGAAAACAAAAAGTTAACATTCCAACTAAGTCAAAACAACCGACAAGAGGTTCTGGAAAACGAGGAGAGCGAAATCAAATACACTTTGACCAATATGAAAGAACTGAACAAGATGGGAAGTTTTATGGTCAAGATAAACGGGCTCGAGACAAACGTGACGAAAAAAAATATTCTTTGTATAAATCTTTTGAAGCAAAACGGGAAAAATCGAACAAAAAAAACAGAGGTTATAAAACTGGAGATTTTGTTGTATCGGATTCGGAGGAATCAGAGGAGGAGGAGGAGTCAGAGGATTCAGAGGATTCCGAGGATTCCGAGGATTCCGAGGATTCAGATTATTCAGATTATTCAGATTATTCAGAGGATTCGGATTATTCAGAGGATTCCTCTGAATCAGAGCAGGTCGAAGCAACAAAGCAAGCATGTCGCGCCGCAGATGATATTAACGCACCAACCAAGGCGGGAGACGACAATTTTGTTACCAAGGCAGGAGAGGACGAAGTCAAAACGTTCCTTCTTTCCCACGGCTTGGCCGAATATCATGACAAACTCGTGGACGTTGGTTACGATACCATTTCCAGATTGAAAAATATCGTACTCGAGGATTTATTAGATATTGGCATGTTGAAAGGTCATGCACGTAAACTCCTTCGTGATATTGCTGCACTGGGAGACGGAGGAGAGGGAGGAGAGAAGGCAGCCTCGCTAAAAATGGACGAGGAAAAAAACAAAACAAAACAAAAGAAGAAGTAAAACAAAAAGCAGATTTATAATTTGGAGGAGCAAGGCGAGCGTTCATACTTTTGCGTTAAAATGATATATGAAAACTAAAAAAAGTTTATTGTTTACGTGTGCACCAAACGGGTGCTTTAACTTTATTTCCAGAAAGGACTGTTTCCATAAAATGTGTCCACGTAACCATGTACAACCTGTCATCATTTTTCATTGCCTTTGTGAGACACATGTATAGATTTTTGATACGGTGTTGTACGTGTGTTTTACCTTTTATTTTTTCGATGACAAAGACGAGTCGGTATTTTTTGAATACACCTCTGTCTAAATTTCCGATGTCTGGAAGCCCCCACGTTAGAATATTAATTATATTTACTCTTACAAAAATGGCGGAACAAAAATGATACAAAAATGGCGGGAAAAAATGGTACTATGCTGAAAGGTCCAAAATGAGTTGGTGTGCTGTGTCTCTGACCGGTTTTGTCGGATACACAGGCTGTAAAATCTCAGTGAGTTGTTCAATGAGAATAATTTCTTCAGGACTTAATTTGCGAGGAGGCGATGAATCCAGAGGAGGTGAAGCACTAACAAAATGATGAGACATGTGTATGATTTTAGGACGGTACTAAATACTCTATTTTTTCAATATGAAATTGCAAAGCAGTTGCTTTTCGGTTGTAAAGCAGTTGCGTCGTCAGTACACTAATTAGTTACTGTACATAATTATTTTCTAAGATATGTTTAGTGATATACTGTTTGGCAATTGGACACTATATAATAGGTTGCCTTTGCAGTACCAATGTTTCGTCAACTTGATCACCGAAAATATTTTCATGGATTCTTGCCGACCGAACCAACTTGTCCAAAGTGTCGAAGAAAATTTACCGGCAATCGAACTAAAGGTATATGTTCCGAAATACAAAAAAAACGAGAATACGAAGATCAGGACGACTGTGCACACGAATTTAGCTACAACACATCGAAATCATCGAGGTCGGAGGCAGAAATTGAAAGATTAAAAGTGACCAATGAGAAATTGCTTCGTAAAATTCAAGAATTGGAAGGAAAATCATCTGGTGTTGATGGGACAGATGTACTTGGGTCAAGTCATGGACAAGGGTTCTCGTTCAGTGACTGTGTGGTGGATGATTCATCTGTTCTTGTGAAGATTAGTCGCATATTGTTGGAAGTTTCGAAACTAAACGACAGTGATAGAGTCACTGCACTGACTATGATGGAAAACATTTGTATTCCAGGCAAACCGATACCGCTGACTTCGTCGTCGCTTTCGCCAGACATGGAAGACCCGCTAGACATGGAAGACCTACTGTAAATAACAGAGGCGACATACTGCGGTGTAGGTGGAGGCTACCGAGACAGTTTCCGTCTCTCCAGTTACACGTTTCGTAAACGATGCTGGTCTCCCTGGATGTGCGCAGCGTTTGCATAGTGCGCGTTTATACTCGACATCGTCTGCGAGAGGTATGAGCTGGAGTATTTCACCAAATGGTTGACGTAAGTAGTCACCAGAGAGACCGGCGACGATGACATGTTTGTGATGAGTTTCTACCATGAGCATGACGGCCGCTCGTAGATTAGTAAAAAATTGTGCCTCGTCGATGGCAATCGTGTCATATGGTTTGGCATTGACCAAGAGCAAGTCATCAGTCTTGACTGCCCTGAGCATATTACCATCGTGCGTCTGGACAAAGTTGCCGTCGACGCGTGTATCGCTGGTATGATTAATGACAAGACAGCGCATGCCGATGGATTGTACACGTTTGACGCGACGCAAAAGTTCTGTAGATTTACCAGAATACATCGAGCCAATAATCAATTCGAGAGACATTATAGAAGATAAGATATTATTTATACACTATTTATAAGTTATTTGTATGGGTCTACTTCGACATAATTATCCAAGTGGTCGGGCTCGGTTTTAGCGGAAATCTGTTGAAGATAAGCTAGTGCCGGATGCTGTGCTTCGTACTTGTTTTCTGGAATGCTTTCCATCTTTTCAATCACTTTTTCAACTTCTTCGGAAGCAACAATGTTGTTATTCTTTTGGAGACGAGACATATTTTTATTATATAGTTGTTGCATTTATAGTGTCGTTTTTCTAATCGAGTCGACCCACTACAAATATCTTCGAACATCTTTGCAAGCAAATCTAAAAGTGTTTATTTTTCAAAGAACTCTAAATAACAATATCATAATTAGGAGAAAGGTACAGAACACACACATCTGGGCCGAACCAATGCCTCCACTACTGTCACCGATTGAAGATTCCGCAGGCAACAGTTCAGTGTCAAAGTTGATAGTGCTATGTGTTTGCATGTTTGAGTGATGTCTTATCTATTTATAGTGTCATCTTTCGGAACTGTTAGAGAAAGGGTGTTACACATATTCTTGGTATGGCCTTTGCGTGCCACATCAACGGTGTGTCTCGACAATTGACGATAAACAGTTTATGACGACATAGCGTTCTTGCGACATGTATATCGAATGCTTTCGTATTGTCTGTGCAGATGTAGACACCGACATCAACAGGTGTTAATACTCTCGACACGTGGACAACAGATGCATTTTCACCGACTTTTAGTGTGAACGGCTCTTCTTGCAATGCTATTCTGGGTGGCTGGTGGCACGTTCGCTTCGTTACCGTGCGAATACGACTGGGCCTTGGTATCCAACGCCGTCCGGTATCAATACCCTCGATGGGCGATTCTGAAAAGCATTGTATTGTTGGGTAATTCAAACCGTGAACGAAGGCAGCGACGTCTTGTACATTGACCATTTCGACTCGATTCATTTTAAAGTGGTGCCCGACATGACATGGGAAAGCTTTCACAAGTTGACGGAAAATTTCTCCACGACCGGAAGCATATTGGTCAAGACGACCAATACACATAAGTGAGACTGGTGTTTTTTCGACAAGAGACAACCACTCAGTAAGCCCCCATCGATGAGACCACGGTATGGCGACTGACAAGTCAGAGTCCAATGTTTTGATATTAGGAAGTCCCAGTTCTTTTCTTCGTGCTTCGTCAAACGGTGGTTTCAACATATAAATATCCGTTTTCACAAAGCACTTGAGGGCAAATGCTTCTTCCAGTGTAGCGACAACGACACATCGGTCACGAATAGCTTCTTGACATGGTGTTCCCATCCATAGTTCACACTTATCGGTCAAAGCATCTCTCAATATATTGACACGTTCTATCTCTTTGCGTGTGGTCCATAACTTTTGGTAGTGTTGTACGTCTCGAACATGTTTGCTCGGCTGTTTCAAAGTGGCTGTCGAATACCGTGTGTCCAATTGCCATTGCATACGCTCTCTGAACCCTGGCAAATCGTCGTATGGTAGTTCCCCAATGGTCTTAAGCACATTGTTGATGGCTACCAAAGCTTTTTCTGGTTGATACATGAGTGATTCGATACAGGCGGGTGAATCTCGCATGCAGATTGCTTCTGGATCTCGTACAAGTGCTTGAAAAACCTGTTGTAGATTCATGGTGTACACACGCCAACAAGGATAGGTCACGGCGATTGTCCACGTGGCTTGGTCACAGTAGGCATTTTCTGCCTGTTTGAAGTATTTTTCTTTGGTGTACCCGATAGGCCCCAATTTTCCTGTGTCTATTTGTTTGCCAGCAGCAGAGACAGGTGCCCGCTTTTTTTTACGCAACATGATTATACATAAGACGCGGGCAATATCTCCATTGGGTTTAAACGCAAGTTCATACTGGACGTTGCCGTGATGGCATGGCAACCATCCAGAGACTGTTTTTTTTTGACCAGCAGGGTTCACAAGGACAAATTTTCCGGGTGGTAACACATGGGGATACACTTGCCAGAGGCGCAGAATACGAGACACTTGCCACGGCATTTTTTTATTTAAATTAATACACACTCACATAGAAATACACATAAGAGAAAAAGATTCGGTTAATTACGACACTTAACGCTCACCACGGATGCGTCGGGCAAGTTGGATGTCCTTCGGCATGATAGTGACACGTTTGGCGTGAATGGCGCACAGGTTCGTATCCTCGAGTAAACCAACGAGGTAGGCCTCTGAAGCCTCCTGGAGAGCAAGAATGGCCGTCGATTGGAAATGCATGTCAGTTAACAAATCCTGTGCGATTTCACGGACAAGACGTTGAAACGGGAGCTTGTGAATGAGGAGCTCAGTGGACTTTTGGTATTTACGAATCTCGCGCAGGGCAACCGTGCCTGGTCTGTAACGGTGTGGCTTCTTGACACCACCGTTCGTTGGTGCTCTAGCTGTCTTAGTGGCGAGCTGCTTGCGGGGCGCTTTGCCTCCCGTTGATTTACGTGCTGTTTGTTTTGTACGTGCCATGTGCCGAATGAATAAAGTCAAACCTTGTTCAAACCTTGTTCAAACCTTGTTCAAACCTTGTTCAAACCTTGTTCAAACCTTGCCAGGATAATCTATAGACCATTCTGTAACAAATATTCAGACATGTCGTGTTTAACACACTACACATGTACCAGCATCCCCCGCCTGTGCAGCATCCTCCTTCGCTGCTTCCCACTGGCCGTCAACATTGACAAGTGGTCTGCGGTCTCGTGCTTGAGATTCTTTAAGTATGTTTGAAGAAATCAGAACTTTACGCTCGTTGAAGATTGAAGACGACGTCTCTGTATTACATAACGAAATCAGAACATTGGAGAATAAAATAGGAGGTTCCCCGACAAACCCACAAATAACAAATGCGCAATTTAAATCATATGTATTCAAATTTTAAAATATAACATTAAAATCTATGAACATGTTTCGGATCTCGATTATTGTCTGGAAGTAAAAGTGAGAATGAATTACTCAGTCTATACATTATTAAATTTGGATGAAAAAGCATCACCCAATGATGTTTTACTTCGTTGTCAACAGTATTTGAGTTCTTGGAATTTGCGTGCAATAGAACAAAAATTGCGCGGAAGAATGTCGCCGGAAGAAGCCACGGTCTGTGCCCAGCGTGTGTTTCGAGACGGTGAACTGTATCTAAAAAGCATTGCGACGATGTTATTAGATCCCTCGTCACGTCAGTGTTATGACGCATGGATCGACGCTCAAATTTCACCGACACCAGAGAAAAGAGCACTAACCCGTGCGCGCTTATCTTGGTTTAATGGCCAGTCGTCGACCTTTGCCTTTGCGGACACTATGCTTTCGAATTTAAAATCGGAGGAGCAAGTTCAATTGAAGCGTTCGAAAAAAAGAAAATTCTCTTGTAAACCACTCTGTCGAAAATGTGAAAAGGAATTTAGTTTTCAAGAGCCCTACTTGGTTTTGCATTGTCACTGCACAACAAGAGTGGGTCATGCAAGCTGCATGCAGGAAGTCGCCACAGAAATCAATAACAAGTGTCCGGTATGTCGGCAACGTTTGTTACATCGGCATCAGGTGTCAAAATATTTATTCTGGAATGTAAAAGAGAAGTTTAAATTCATCTCTTAATAGTTTGTATGCATTTTTTATAAACTACGTGTACTTGACCTTCGGTATCACGAATAGAGTAAGCATTATGTTGTTGACCGATGCATGTTCCTTCAATGTTACATTCAAATCTGTAAAAACCCCCAACAACCGCTTTGTTGTCAACATTGATCACGTGTGTATTCAATGTTACGACAGAACCGTCGACGAGTCCAAAATCTTGCAACGAGCCTTCTGCGCTAAAGTCTAACTCGGCACCATCCTCGTCGACAACCTCCGAGGAATCGGAATGAAAGTAGAAATCAACACCTTGGGTAATCCATTGCATTTTCGTGAGTTCTCGCACGAGTCCCTCAACGGAGGAACATCGCACGGCGCATTGTTCGTCACTACGTTTAACAATAATGGTACATTCGTTGGAAATACGTTCTCGCACCACGGTCGATAAATGTTGCAAGGTCGTATCAGAGGGTGGTATTCTCGTTGTCTTCCATTTTGTGAACCAGGCCGCGATCTCTTTGTTAACACCACGTATATTTCGCATCAGATTCGGACGAAGAGCATTGGTAATTTCACTGAGATATTTCTCCGGCGTTGGACAACTCTTGGACCAAGAGTTGTGTAAAAGGTCATACTCCACAAATGGTGACCCTCCTACTGCCAGCAGAGCTATAACAGGCCTGACGTCGTCACTATCTTGAGAACAGTTGATTTGTTCACCGTTCTTTTGTAACAACGTTCTTCTGTCAATGAGTCTGGTCGGCACACCCTGTAACGAATCTAAACATTTGTAGACGTCATTCTTGTATTTGATGGTGACGTAATGACCCGGTAGAGCTACAATATAGCCGACAAATGTTGGATTGCACTCCATCACTCGTACAAAGTAATCAGCGGGTATTTTGTGAATGTCAATGCGCTGTGTCCATTTTCCTTTGTTTTCCAGAACTGATTGCAAGACTTCAACAGAATAATCTCCGAGAATGGGGTCATATTTAGGCTCCACCTTTTCAATCAGTTTGGCTTCTTGCTGTTCTAAAAATTTCGCTTGATTGTCCATTTCTTCACGTGTGACAATGTGGACGCCATACATATTTTGTAGACATCGCATGCCACATGTTAAATCACCCGATTGTTTAACGACAGCATTATCATCGCTCAAATACGTGGGAAATGTTTGGTACGGTTCCATTTCTGGTTCTGATTCGGAGTCTGCTTCCGATTCAGGATGTACTTCTATGCGTGTGGCATGTTCCAGTTCTTTACGAAGCATGTTTAAATGTGCTTCGCGATTCGAGATTACAAATGTCATTTCTGGAAGAGTCTGTGTTCCTTTATACCTCCCATTTATAGGCCGACATATTATTTCCCAATTTCCTATTTTGTGCAACATCCGGTGGGTCAAACAACAGCCGACAAAGACGACCAAAATCCATTGACCCGTACAAAATACCACGATAATCACGGCGTACCATCAGCAACCACAATTGAAAGGCTTCGGCAAAACTTCCCGTGGGGACGAGATGTAAAACCCCACGATGCATCACGTCAAATCGTCGTTTGCGCTCAATAATAATGGGAACAACCATATGCGGCAGTTTGGTGCGATGTTTCCACACTTGTTCGGAAGTACAATAAAAATAATCCTTGAACGAGACAGAATACGTAGACATAAAATGTGCATGAACCATTTGTAAAAAAAGACCATCACAGACTCGTTCATTCGCCATCACTATTGGTGGTTTTGCATAAGCAGTAATGTGATTTAATTTATCAAGTACTGCCAATGGTCGATTTTCTGCCAAACACTGGTACGCAGATACTCTTGAACCACGTGCATTATACGAAGCGCGTGGATTATCGGATAAACGCATCATATGTTCCCAAGTAATTGTGGCTATTCCGTCACGAAATTTACGAATGGTCAAATGACGCGTCTCTTTTTGAACAAAATCAGCCCAACGCGTTTCAGGCATGTCTTTCACTGGTGGAACAGTGTCGAACATAGTATATTGGGCAAACGAACGACGGATAGATACAAACCGCACATACATTTTGTATATGATAGCTGGATGAAGTTGATATTCATTGTCATCTACTTTTAGTCGGTGTTTTCGGATGTCAAAATATTCTTTCGTCGCAGTGTGTGCAATAAACCACGCTGCTCTGAATTCCATAGCATCCAAATAAAGAAAAATGTGATGGTCCAGCGATTCTAATTCGTACCATCGCAATTCTAAAATGTCTAACGCGTTAAAAATATCAGACACGGACCATGTTGCCGTGTCAAACGACAAATGAGACCGCAATCGCTGCTCTTTCATCCAAACCCGTGTGTCCATGGGTATCACCGTACATCCTGGTTTGGACGCCAGCCAACGACACATCGCAATACACACATAGACAAACATGCCCTCACACCATCCTTTCAATTGTCCTGGTATGCGGTCAAAGAGTGTATGCCATGTTTCAAACACATACAGTTCTATTTTGTTGGCGAGCCGTAGATATGGTAGGTCGTCGTTTTCATCCACAATCATTGAACCATCGGCATGTGATAATAAAATGTCATAGGTATCCAACAAATAGAGAAAGAGGTCAGCTTTCGAGATAGAAGGTTCGAGTGCATAATTGATACATTCTGTCAACGTATGACAACGAAATAAACTTTTATAATTAGAACGATACATTAGTTTCTATGTCGTTGGCTTATATAGGTGGATTATTGTTCAAATCCACGACTGAGGTTGAGATTCGCATACGGTTGCACAACCAACTGTGCGATACAGTCTCCTACTTGAATAATATGAGGTATTACTGACATATTAAACAATTTGACGTGTATTTCTCCGTTATAATCTTCATCGATGACACTCCCGAACGAAACAATGTCGTGCCGCACAGCAAGTCTTGTATTGCCTTCAATTTTGCCGTAGTGACACGACGGTAATTCGATTTTACATCTTGTGTTGACCAACACTGAGCCATGGCTTTGAATGATAACTTTGGAGCCAGAATATAAATCATAACCGGCGGCTTTAGGAGAATTACGCGTGGGTATCAGCTCAAAAGGGCAGTTGACCTTTAGCTGCCATGGACGATAATCTTGAAATTGACCAAGGCCTAACATTTCAAACGGGAGTTTTCGCGTGGCATTGTTCGAGGTCAGATGAGACGGTACAGTTGGCAAAGACATTGTTCTGTTCATTTTTGGTCACGTAACTTGAAAAACACTTATTATTAAATTATGAGGATTTGAAGACTAACTTCCTTCTGCGTTGTAAAGGAGCCGCCAAACGTAAACATCGAATACGGACAAGTTTCTGTGGGAAATCGAATCGGACCGTTTGACAAAACGCGCGACATTCGTGCTGGATGGATTCTAAAGATGCCAGACTAATGCGGTCCAAAATGTTCAATTCCAATTCATAATACTCAGGGAGAGCTGTGTCTACACACACTTCGAATTGACACTCTATTTCAGGCATAGCATTGAGACGCAATAACAACTGTCGTACACATTTACGGTCGCGCTGATCAACCGAACTTAAATCGCACGTCGTCACGACCGAAGCTTTCGCACGTTTGCGCTTTTTCTTGGATTCTGGTCGCTTACCAACACGCCACACGTCGATACGTACCGTCTCCTCCGCAGTCGAAATAATTATATCACGAATATGATCATTGGTATCTCGAATATTTTGAAAATCGTCCATGGTCATCAAAGGCATACCACGAACGGCCAAAATGTAGCGTGTCGGAAATTTAGTGTTGGTAGACAACACAAGGCCTGACGACACACAGCCATTAATAGAAGAAATATAATGCAATGTCTTTTCCACAAAAGCATTCTCAACGACTTGCAGCGCCATCGGCTTTCTTACTCGAACGATGGTAGTGGATACCTCTCGCTGTGGAGCAAATGCAGTTGATGATACGACAAGCTCGCGAGAGCTAGTAATATTGACCGGAGCATCCATGTTTTAGACTGACCCACACGCCTTTTATACTCAATATTGATATCAATATTTCCTGTGGATGTGTCTACCTTGGTTTTAAGCCCGGACGCGCCAAATTGCACGGCGATAGACCGCCACTCGTCAACGTCGTCGTCTTCAAACGAATCAACAAACGAAAGACGTATTTTAACACCAGTGGTATAATTTAAAATACCAACCATGTCAATACAGACATCGACATTATTTTGCGCGAAATCAGACTCATAGAGCGCACCAATAATATGACTCGCACTCTGTTTAATATGTGCCGGTAATGTTGGATTTGAGATATTCATTCTGACTCAATTAAAATAAAACTATATACTCTGTCATGCCTTTTTTTACATTATGTTAAGAACAAGCGGTTCAACAATCGTCCATGGAGACCTTCCCTACAAAATGAAGTATGGTCAATTCAAAGTCGACCAAATTATAACTGACTTTGAACATACTGTCCATGCAGACGGATTTACAAACATTGTCTATACATTTTTAACATTGAATGCACCTCTCACAAATCCAAAATTAGACGACTACAAACACATGTTTGACACATTTCAACAACAACACTATCACGAGTTCTTATTTCATTACAAACAACGAAATAAACGCTGTCAAGCCTTTATCCAAACAATGAAAGACTTTGACCAACACAAAAAACCAAAGAAAAAGGAATACCAAGCATTAGTGAAGACATTGTCGACATATAAAGATGTACTCGGAACATTGCCAGGTGGACATCTTAATGGAGTACCCTTTATTTTTACACAGAGACTCGTCGAACACTGGTTTTTTGACCAGGTCGTCGCACTTCGAAAAAGACTCAGTCTTCAACCACCGGGTTTGGTCCCACGATCTAGCGAGTCGTTGATCTATCCCGTAGAAGAGGATAATAAATGGTCGGGACATACACGGTGCCCCGCCAATCGTCTGGTGTCTACAAAAATGTCTTTTAGCTTTGCCGTATATTTAATTCGCGTAGGTTATGAAACACAGGACACTGTGAAAGAGAAATGGTCACTCGACATCCCGGACAGAGCCGTGAAAGAGAATTGGCAACTTGGTATTCCTCACACAGAGGAACAGCACAACTGGGTACTCTTTCAAGAAGATACCGAAGAAGTTCACCCTATTTTGTCAGAAATACAGTCTGTACAGCAAACAGTGTCTGCAACTGTCGTTCGCCGACTGCACTGTGGTCAGAATCCGCAAGAAATTAACGAAGCATGTCGTGAACAAATAGTCGACGCTTACGATTTTTCCATACAACAGAGACAGAAAAACAACAAACGCAAATACGACCAATTCAAAGAAACACAAGAGCGGGCGTTACATACAACCATCGAAGAAAACAAAGAACTCAAAGCGCAACTACAGTCGGTCACAGGTATCCTACGAGGGATAGAAAAAGAAAACGCATATCTCCAAGACCAGCTGTATACAACAATAGATGCTTCTCGTCGAACAGGACAAGAATACAACCGCCTTAGAGCTGATTACAACCAGTTATACTATGTCCTAGAGCAGTCACGTGTCAGATGAAATAGCGGCGGCTATAGCTTGGTCGCTATTTTATTTATTCTTTGATTAAACCATCCATCTGTTTTTTGAGGAAATTTCGGGCTGAAGACGATGTAATATATACTTCAAACTCAAT
>Ga0206125_10002885_pt1 | contig 17363 bp, 10 predicted proteins | sample Helgoland_Spring_4_FD_148598 | JGI IMG/M metagenome (GOLD analysis project Ga0206125, IMG submission 148598) | Pelagic subsurface seawater microbial communities from Kabeltonne, Helgoland, North Sea - Helgoland_Spring_Bloom_20160331_1 | ecosystem: Environmental > Aquatic > Marine > Epipelagic ... | reverse complement strand
ATGGCACGAGTTGCCTCAATGGAAAAAGCCAATGAGCGAATTGGCACTCTGCTCGGTGCCAATCGTGCTGTATGCGGTATTTTGCGCGAAGATGAGATGACTTTTCTGTTCGGCGAGAGAGGCCGCAATGTCGGCTCAGTCGCCGCTGTGCCGCTTCGCTATGACAACCTTTACGGCATTCTCGCAGTCGGCAACAGCGACCCCAACTTCTACAAGAGCAGCATGGGGACTCTGTTTCTAAGCTATATTGCAGAAATCCTCAATCGGGTCGTCCCCAACCATTTAAAATAAGCCGGCAACTAATCTCTAGCGGGAAGGTTTTTTCTTTCCTGCTGATGAGGAGGAGGCACCGCGCTTTTTACCTGAACCTGGCGCGGCATTGCGACGTCTCTTCGAAGAATTTCCCTTGCCCGCAGTGTCAGATCGGCCAGAGCCTTTTTTCTTTTTCCCTTTAGATTGACGTTGCGTTTCGTGTTCTCGAGCCAATTCTTTGGCTTTTGACGAGACTTTTACCTTGGCACCCTTGGCTGATTTCTTTGCCCCAGGAGAACCTGAAGATTTCGGCTGCTCAGCCAGTTCAAAATCAATCTTGCGCTCATCTAAATTAACCCGCACCACCCTGACTTTAACTTTGTCACCGAGACGGAAAACACGCCCGGTACGCTCGCCAACCATACGGTGCTGACTGGCTTCGTGATAATAATAATCCTTGGGCAGGCCGGTCACATGAATCAGTCCCTCGACATACAGGTCATCGAGCATCACAAACAGGCCAAAACCGGTTACCGCACTGACAACACCGCTGTATTCCTCACCGACGTGATCCATCAGGTACTCACATTTAAGCCAGTTGACTACATCGCGAGTCGCCTCATCGGCACGTCGCTCGGTAACCGAGAGGTGCGATCCAGTTTCATCCAGTCGCGGCAGTTCGTAGGGGTAGATATTATCTTTGGCAAGTTCAGCGGCGCCCTTAACACGGACAACACCGGAAACTTTTTTATTGCTGCGAATCAGGTAGCGAATAGCGCGATGCACCAAGAGATCCGAATAGCGACGAATAGGTGAAGTGAAGTGGGTGTAGGCATCAAATGCCAGACCAAAATGGCCGAGGTTTTCCGATTGATAGACCGCCTGGCTCATTGAGCGCAGCATCACCGACTGAATAACCGAGGCATCGTCACGCTGGCCAACCGACCGCAGAACTCGCTGATAGTCCTCAGGCTGCGGATCATCGCCACCCCCAAGACCAATGCCCAGCTCACCAAGAAAGTCTCTGAGAGAGGACAGGCGTTCTTCACTGGGGCCTTCGTGGACACGGTAAAGGGCTGGCAACTTAGCTTTTTCAAGGAATTGCGCGGTGCAGACATTGGCGGCCAACATACATTCTTCAATAAGCCGGTGAGCTTCTGTGCGCTTGACCGGGATAATCTGGCTTATCTTGCGCTGCCCATCAAAGAGTATGCGTGTTTCCTGAGTATCAAAATCAATCGCACCGCGTTCATTGCGGCGCTTGTTCAGTCTGCTGTAAAGATCATAGAGCGCATCTATATGCGGAAGTATTGCCGAGAACTGATCTCGGGCATTGGAGGAGTCACCGCTATTTCTCTCTTCGATAATCTGCGCCACCTGGGTGTAGGTGAGCCGCGCATGAGAATACATAAGCGCTTCGTAAAACTGGTATTTGGTGACATCACCCTCAGCGTTAATCTGCATTTCGCAGACCATACAGAGGCGATCTTCTTTGGGATTTAGAGAGCAGAGACCATTGGAGAGCTTTTCCGGCAACATGGGTACTACATGGTTGGGGAAGTAAACCGAGTTGCCGCGCTCAAAGGCTTGTTTATCCAGTGCACTGCCGGGTTTTACGTAGTGGGAAACGTCGGCAATCGCAACGATCAGCTTCCAGCCGCCGCGGGGTTTTGGCTGACAGTAAACCGCATCATCGAAATCTCGGGCATCTTCGCCATCAATGGTTACCAGCGGCAATGATCTTAAATCAACGCGAAAATCCTTGTCGGTGACCTGATCCGGTATAGCATCGGTTTCGGCAACTACATCATTGTCCCACTGATGGGGAATACCGTAGTTGCGAATAGAAACTTCAATTTCCAAACCTGGATCCAGATGATCACCCAACACTTCACTGATGCGCCCTGTGGGTGGGCTGTTGCGAGAGGGTCCCTCGGTAATATCGACGAGAACAATCTGGCCGGCCTCGGCACCGCTGAGCTGATCTGCGGGAATTAATATATCCTGGCTGATACGCGGATTGTCTGGGCGCACAAAGTGAATGCCGCTCTCACAAAAATAACGGCCAACCAGCTGCTGAGTTTTGCGCTCAACCACATCGACCAATTTGCCTTCCGGGCGGCCACGCCTATCCCAGCCAGCGATTCTCAGCAGAACGATGTCACCATCAAATACCCGTCGCATCTGGCGGCTTGAAAGATAGATATCCTGATCACCACCCTGAATCGGCGTTACAAACCCATAGCCCTCAGGATGACCAATCACGCGGCCCTTGACCAGATTGAGCTTGTCGAGAGTGCCATAGCCACCGGTTCTATTGCTGGCTATCTGCCCGTCACGCTCCATGGCGCGCAAGCGACGGCGCATGGCTTCTACCTGCTCATCATCCACCAATTTGAGTGCTGCACAGATTTCACCGTGGGTCAGCGGACCCACACTTTCATGCAGATAGTCGAGAACAAACTCCCGGCTTGGAATTGGACGCTGGTATTTAGCCGCTTCGCGAGTCGCATAGGGATCAATGTTTTTACTTTTTCGAGCCATAGGATTTCTTTTTGTCGAGAGTTTTTACTTCGCAGCTCTATGTCTTGTAAAGTGACGAAGTCGGTCTTATAGAGTGACGCAGTCTATGCCTTATAGGCGGTTGAGTAAAAGAAATTCTCCAGACAAAAAAAACTCGGGCTAACTGAAACAGGTTCAGGCCCGAGGTTTAAAAATACTTAACTAGAATAAATAGAGAAAACTAGAGTAAATAAACAAAAAGTACCGGGAATTGTGAAAGGTAAAAACTACTAAAATTTTGGAGCTCACAAAAAGACTCAAAAATTTTATACTGACTCGCACCGTCCTTGGTGCACGACTTCCTAGTCGCCATGTATTTTTACAAATCTAAAGGTGTTAGCTAATTGGCTTTCCGTCCTTGGTGGTCAACTCCCTGTCAACCTAGCCACAAGCATTATGCTTATTAGCGCGATCTGTTAAACAGCAGTGTAGGTCTGTTATCCAGTCACCAGTAGAGTCCCTTTGTACGCATCATGCTAGGGAGTCAATACGAGTTGACATATTAAGAGGGTTTGAACAAAAAAAATATTACACTGACGTGTTAATACCAAAGGATTAGTTAATTGACAGAGTTCTCTACCCTTACTCGAATACAAACCCTTCAATATGTCGGCGAATTTCCTCTACTCTGGCCAGGTTTTGCTGGGCATTCAGGCTGCTATAATCAGCACGGAACTGCATAACCAGCTCGCGCAGCTCGGACATTCCGTATAGGCCTGACAACCCCATAAGGTCATGGATAATGCCACGCAAGCTGCCATTCTCGCTATTTTTCAGCTGATTCTTTAATTTGTCCAAATTCTCATATAAGGCTTTTTTCAACTCATCCACTGGTACTACAGTTGAGAGCAATCCCATTCCAGCGCCTTCCGACGCATTTCCAGACTGCGGCAGTACCTGAGCCAGACTACTGATTAATTTATCCTCATCCACGGGCTTTAACAGCATTTTTACTGCGCCGGCCTTTTTTATTCGCTCCTGCTCACTCAGGGTCACATCAGCGGTTAAACCGATAATTGGCGGGCTCTCTCCAGACTGCTGAACAATGGTCTCACAGGCCGTTATGCCATCGACAACCGGCATATGGATATCCATTAAGATAGCATCGAGATGCAGTTTTTCAGCAATTTTGATTGCCTCAAGCCCATTGTTTGCTGTTAAGCATTTGGCACCGTAGGCATTGAGCAACCGCACAATCAACTTCTGATTGAAAGCATTATCCTCCGCGACAAGCACAGTAACCCCAGCAAGGATTTTATTTGGATCCATACTTTCCAGGGGATTGGCAATCTTCGGCTGAGTTATATCCTTGTCTCCTGCAGCTAACTTACAGGTAAATGAAAAGACTGACCCCTGCCCCAGCTTACTGCGGACTTTAATTTCACCACCCATTGCCTGAACAAGACTTTTACAGATCGAAAGACCTAAGCCAGCTCCGCCAAAGCGTCGATTGATCGAGGTATCTTCCTGTGAAAACGGATCAAACAGCACAGGAATTTTTTCTTCTCTAATGCCCTTACCAGTATCTTCAACAGAGCAGTGCAAGAGAATATTCTTATCTTCGGCAGCTATGCAGCTAATAGCGACAGTTACCCCACCCTGATCGGTAAACTTAACCGCATTGCTCAGCAAATTACTAATGACCTGGGTGAAGCGAACTGGATCGCCAACCATTAATTTTGGAACACTGTCTTCGATATTGTAATTGAGCGTTAACCCGCGCTCTTCCGCCCGCGGCTGGTGAATAGCAAAGAGGTCGGCCATCCATGAATCGATATCGAAAGTGACTTTTTCCAGGGTAAATCCGCCGGCTCGAGCCTTGGAAAATTCCAAAATATCATCAATCATGGTCAGCAACATATTCGACGACATACTAATAATACGCAGACTTTCTTCGCGCTTGCCAGCATCACTCTCCGCTGCCAGTAACTTAGAGAAACCAATAACCGCTGTCAGTGGTGTGCGCAGTTCATGGCTCATTCGCGCCAGAAACTGATCCTGGGCCTCCATCGCATCTTCCAGCTCAATCAAGGTAATCTGCAGCTGGGCGGTGGCACGAGCAACTTCACTCTGCATACGTACATTGTATTGACGGACACTGGTCGATAGCTGATTAATCCCCGACGCCAGCTTGCGCAACTCCAACGGGCCCTCTTCAGTGGCAAAAAGATTAAGATTGCCGGCCTCCATGGTATCTACTGTTGCCGTCAGGTTTTCCAGCGGACGAGAGATACTGCGCCCGATTCGCATGGCAATCCAGGCCGCAATCAACAAACCCAATGTGGATACAACCAGTACCGCAAAGATACCCTCGCGTTTCTGCTCTAGCAGTATTTCATCGGTAAGGGAAACCACAACCCAGCCCAACAATTCTGACTCTGGGACGACGCCTTCATCATAATCAAGCAGGGGGATTCCCTCGCGAACGATAGGCGCATAAAAGTACCAGAGATGATCCGCATAGAACGGTTTAGCAAAATCAGGTTCGCCCTGAGCTTTTATCGCTGTCAGATCAAAGCTGCCAATGGTGATATTGCTTTTTAAATTGATATTGTAAAAAGTAACCCCTTCAACTGCAGGGATATCCAATACCGACTCACCGAGATCTCTGAGCATTTCCTCGTTATTGGAATACAGCGCGAACTCTGCATTTGAAGACAGTTGCTGAATCGCAACATTGCCGATATTTTTTAGATTGGTCAGCAACACAACCCGTTGACTGGAAATCATATAGCCGGCCAACACCATACACAAAAGTATCAAAGGCAATAATGACGTAAAAAGCAGCCTTGAGTGAATACTTGAAAATCGTTTATCCACAGCCATTATTTGACCTCCAGACTAAACTTATCGCGATAGAACTGTTCAGTTTGCAGCTTAATTTTTAAGTTGGCAGCGACAGATTGATTAAATTTCAGGGAGTAATAGGCTGGCTTATACGAACCGCCAACAGTTGCACTCTTTGATTTGGTAAGCCACTCGACAGTATCGTTAGCGACGTCCGCTGGGGAAGAGTAGATTGCGGCTAATGCCCCGGCTTTTAAGTAACTTTTTGAGAAGGCTATAACTGGAACCTTATAGCGATAACTTAGATGTAAAATCCATTTCGCCGTGGCGATATTAATTAGCCTGCTATCAGAGATTGGAATAAAAACATCACTGCGGCTGAGAACAGGCTCGATCTTGTGGATAGGGTTATCTTTGGCGTCGATAGAAACAAACTGCGGCTGCAAGCCACTGTCACTAATATACTTACTGAGTTCGACCTGCCTGTGAACTGATGTTGGCCCGAGCATCACGCCAAGCTCTGATGAGCCTGAGACCAGCACCTTAGCTAATTGAATACTGCGTGTAACTGGCTGGTCAAGACAAATAGAGGATACCCCTGCTGCAAATGCGTCTTCGATCGAACCATAGTATTTTTCAGCCAGTGCTGAAAATGCACTTTCAGTGATCAGCACACTGATTATTGGCGCTTTGGACTTACTACTAAAGGCCATATCAGCCGCAGCCGTGCCTACGGTAACAACAAAATCTGCCACAGCCAGATCACCTTCGAGGCTGAGCTCTGAGGTACGAAATCTGGTATTAAACACATAACTCTCTGGACTCTGCTTCTGCAGTTGTTGTTTAACGCTGTCTAAGACTTCAACATAATCAGCCGAAGGTTTACTGGCAACAAAAAGAACATGGATTTTTCTATCCGCAAATGCATAGCTACAGGTAAATACAAGCAGGAACAGGCCCGCCAACCAGCATTTAGCTGACTGGCGAACAGGCTCCATTAACTTATAGGGATCAAATAGCGTCACTTAAACCTAGCAATCTATCCAAAAATTCATTTACATTTCACCATTTTCATTGGTAATTTATACTCATCCAAAACTTAAGGAAGAGTGACTCTAAAACCAAGAATATATCGAGTTTCAAAAAGGTTATGCTCATAAAACTCTGCATATGAGTCACCGGCATTTTGCACGGTAAAAGAAAGATCGACACTGGATCGATTTATATCCCAGCTCTTCGCTGCCTTTAGATCAACTCTGGTAAATTTATCCATACGCTGACCGCGATAGTGCTGAAGTTTAGAGCTGTAATTTACCGTTGAACTAAGCCTTACTCCTCCTGCAAGCTTATAACTGGCCATAAGCCCGAAGGTATCTTTAAGACTGTACTTATCAAGATCTCTATACTCCTGACAGGGTTCACCAGCGTTTTCTGGTGAGGTGTAACAGGTTATTCCATCAATATCGGAATAACTGTAATAGGCACGCAGTAAGAAACGCTCATTGGGTTTATAGACCGTTTGAATTTCAATACCTCTAACATCCATAGTATCGGTGTTATCTCGAATATTGACGAAATTATCCAGGTCTGGGTAACCATCTCGACGCTCAGCAATAATATCGAGCATCTGCTCATAATAGAGGCGCATATCCAGGCTCAATGCTCTATCCATAAAGTAACCTGCATAACCAAGCTCATAACTTTTAAGCTCTTCATTTTTTATATCTGTATCGGAAATACCACCGGCATCAAGAATAATGTCTCTAAACGCTGGGTTGCACTCTGGAGCGCTTGAGCCAGAACTGCATTCCTGAGGGTTTACATAGCGAACCAAACCCATCTGATTATTTTCAAGCAGGGTTGGCGCTCGGAAACTGCGATTTAAGGCAACCCTAAACATATGGTCTTCACTAAACAGGTAATTCGTCGCAAGCCTATAAGAGCCATAAACATTAGTGCTATCTCTATCTTCAAGAATAGCACCGGCATTGACAATCAGCTGCTCGGACTGAGTCCACTCTAAATTTGTATAGGCTCGATATGAAGTCTCGCTAAGAGGGTTGAGAGTATCAAAAAGAGATTGGCTGGAGACACGGTCATAACGCACCGCTGCACCAGTCACTGCTCGCAGACTATCTGCAGGCTGAATGGTAGTTCTAAGCTCTATATCCCAGCGCTCTGAATCGCCACGATTACTACCATCAAAGATAGTGGTATCAGGCACTGGACCCAGTGGCCAAAACGGAGAACTGTCATCCACACCAAGAATCTCGGAAATTTTCTGTGGCTGCACATCATCATCCAGATTCAGATCATTGTGATAAACAACCAGCTGGGTCTTATTGCCCTGCTCACTGAGATGACTCCAATTTAGATATTGGTACTGATAGGACATTTCACGATTGACGAATGAGTCTTCGCCGATCCCCAGTTCACTTTCAGTGACACCAACCTGGAATTCAATATTATCAGCTGCTGAAGGTGTCCAGAGCCCCTTAAATGTAAAGCTCGCAGCTTCAGAGTCATCATCAACAGCAATCGACTTACCATCGAATGTAATGCCGTCATCAAATCCATCATTACTTCTAAAACTCAATGTTGTGCGATGATCGACAGCACCAATTTTTCCGCTGTAGCTCAGCGCTGCATTGCGCGTCTGAGCACTGCCCACCTGCGTGCGCAAAGATAGGCCTGTATCCACTAGTGGTGATTTTGTAACTATATTAATCGAGGCTAAAAATGCATTGCTGCCATCTGCCGCTGCGTTGGCACCGCGAACAATTTCAATATATTCAATATCTTCCAAATCAATACCAATCGTCGACCAGGTAACCGCAGAAAATAGTGACTCATAAACCGAGCGGCCATCGACCTTTACTTCCAAACGACGGGGGTACTCATCACCCAGTGCATGGTAGGTCACTCCTTTGCGACCTCCATTGACATAATAGCTCTGAAAACCCGGCACTAAACGAAACAGATCAGTGATATCCACAGCCGTTGACGCCTCGATAGTCTGGCGGTCGATAATCGTTACAGATGCAGGCGCCTGAGGCAGTGTCTGCTCCATATGGGTAACACTGCTAACAATGGGGATCTCAACCAGCAGATCGTCTTCAGTGAGCATATCTATATCACTGGCTGCCATGGCTGGAGATGCTATAACTGGAGATACTATAAATAGTGTTGCAAGCAATAATCGGTTTTTTCTGGCATAGGCTGAAAAAAACATTAAATGAACCTCTTTTTATTATTTGTTATTAGTTACTTAATCCGCTATTTCAGAATTTTCATCCAGACCTAGCTTTTGCCCCAAAATCCCTGCTTGAGTACGGTTGGTTAAGCCCAGTGCGCGCAACATTGCACTGACATGAACTTTTACTGTGTTTTCTGACAGATCCAGATCCCTGGCAATCTGCTTATTCGATCGACCCTGAGTAATATGGCGCAAAATTTCCATCTGCCGCTTGGTCACCAGACCTGAAATAATCTCTATATCTGCCCCGGTATCAACCTCATCCATAACCCTGGCGACATCAGGCATAGACTCTCGCAGTGAGTCGGGAACATACTTCTCCCCTTTCAAGGCTTTTGAAATCGCCTCAAACAAGGCATCTTTGGGCGCGGATTTGGTTACAAACCCGGCAGCACCGTAATCCAGGCACTTGCGGATATGCGCAGGATTTTCTGACGCGGAGAGAACAATAATAGGGAGCTCAGGATAGCTCTCACAGAGCATGGCAATAAAGTTGAAACCGCCGCCTGCGCCAGGCATAAACAGATCGACAATCACCAGGTCGATATTTTGCTGAGCAAGAGTTACCAGTGCGGTATCGCCATGATCGGTGGTTGTTACATCAATATTCGGATATTCGTCATGAAGTGTTGCCTTTAGCCCAACACAGACAAAAGCGTGATCATCAACTATGAGAACGTGCATGTTTTCATTCCTTGTTTTCACGTCCCTGCGTGTTTGACTTAAGCTATTCCATAGCCATAGCTAAACATAATGCCTAAAAAAGTCTAAGCAAACAACCGAGTCTATGCGGTTTTACATATATCGACCAGTAGAATAAAACTATTTCAGATTAAAGCGCTGCAAAAAAGCTATAAATCTGCCAGTGCTTCAGCGATAGAGCTCTGTAGGCTATCGTTTTCAGATACCTTCTCTCGGGCAGCAAGAAGTGATGTCTTTGCCTCTTCGTGCTTACCCAAACGTGCATAACCAATACCGCGATGGTAGTGAAAAACGGCAACCGAGGGGGCCATTTCTGTCACTTTCCGCAATAGTGGCTCGGCCACTTCGGGTAGACCTGACTTTACTAATGCCCAGGCATAGGTATCCATAAAGTAAGGGTTTTCTGAATCGGCAAATTGCTCCGATATTTTAACTGCCCGCTTAATATTCTCTTCAGACTCGAAATCATCAATTAACAGACTGGCAAAATTATTGGCTACCACCTGATAATCGGGGTTTGTCTCGAGAACCTCTTCATAGAGTGTTAGCGCTCCAACCTTATTCCCCGCTTTCTCGTAGGACGAAGCGAGCAGCATTTTTAACAGGTTGTTATTTGGCAGCGCTTTCAACCCGCGCTCAAAACTGTCGATTGCCGCCTGGAGGTCATTTTTAGCGCGATAGCTAGATGCCAATGCTGTATATCCCTGGACCCAGCTTGAATCTTCAACCAGCCCCTGCTCAAGAATATTGATCGCAGCTGTATGGTCGCCCTGTCGCGTATAAATAGAAGCTAGTATCGACAACACCATCATATTGTTTGGATTGGCCGCCTTAAACTCTTTAAGGTACTCAAGTAGCTCTTCCTCTCGATCGAGACGTAGATAGGAAACCGTCAGGCTCTCCAAGGCACGCCCCAGATCAGGGTTGGCCTTCAGGGCCAGGCGATAATGGTCAATCGCCCCCTTATACTGTCCCTGCGACTGCAGGGTTTTACCCGATAAATAGTTACTAAAGGCGGGATTTCGTCCGTTTTTATCAATCAACGAAACAACTTTGCTGGTGCCTTCAAAATCCTGCTTCGACAATTTAATTTGCGCAAGAATCGAGAGCAGAATGTCGTTGTCTGGTGCTCGCTTCAATGCATTCTCAATTACACGCTCAGAGCGATCCATATCCTTTTTTTCCAGAAGACTCTGAATAACCGGCACTGCGGCCTGGACATTGCCCGGATTAATATCCAGAACCTTTCTGAAAGTATCATCCGCCAGCTGGTCAGAGCCGGAAGATAAGTAAGCATTTGCCAGCATAACCAGTGCCGATTCAGATTCAGGGTTGTTGCGCAACACAGTGCGCAAATCACTGACCGCTGCATCTATATCTTCAGCGATAAGGTGGTATTTGGCACGCACCAAAAGCGCCTGCTCAAAATTACTATCGGACTGAAGAATTTTATTGGCCAGCTGCAGCGCCTGATCATGCTCTCCGGCACTAAGTTTTAAATCCGCTTTTAAGGCACGAGCTTGAAACAGGTCCGGGTCTTGAAATTCGCCATCGCTGATCTTGTCCAATTCGACCAGTACCTGAGCCTGATCGCCCGCTGCCATTAATCGGTCAATTCGGTAAAACCGCAGCTCGGCATTACCGGCATCTTTGGTAATATATTTATTTAATAGCTCTTCTCCCGCCGTCGCGTCTTCCATAGAGAGAATTTCAACAATAGCGATACGCATCTGGGTATCTTTTGCGTCGCGTTTTAGATAATCCTTAAGCACCCCGATAGCAGCATCGGTTCTGTCACCCTCATGCAAAAGCTTGGCTAATTTTAAATAGAAGCCTTTTTCCTCAGGGTTACTTCTGATCAAGGTGCGGTAGTCAGCCTCCATAGCCGCAATATCATTAATTTCCTGATTGATCTCGGCACGCAGAAGAATCAGCTGCAAGCTGTCCTGTTCGCGCTCAATAATATCGCTCAAAAGCGTCAAGGCTCCCTCTGTATCGCCCTGCTTGTGCATAATGGAGACTTTTATCGAGGCAATTTCAGCGGACTCACTGTCCTGCTCAAGCGCCTTGTCGATATATTCCATGGCCACATCGTAAAGTTCTTTTTGCAGATAGGCTGAGGCTTTAATGGCAAAGGCTTCGGCACTGTCTTTATCCAGCGCGAGAATAAAATCGGCCTTTTCCAATGCGGTATCAGCCTGTTTGGCGAGCAACATTAAATAGGCAAGTTTGATTTTTGCCTGCACATGATTGGCATCCAACTGTTCGACTTTGGTGAGATTTTTATACAGCGACTTCCAGTTCTGATTCTTCTCTGAGATCAACGCCAGATAGTAGTAGGCATTGGCCAATTTGGGATCAATTTGCAGCGCATTGCGCAATTCGACGTTGGCCTTGGACAACTCGCCCTCATCATACAATTCAATACCGCTGTTCAAGTATCTGTTGGCGGCCTCCTCTTTCGATCCACTACAGCCGGATACCGACAGGACAAACAGACTTACGATTAAAACTCTTAAAAAAACCTTCATGGTTGATATGCTCATTGTGCTTCCTCTAAACTTTTCACAGGCGTGCTTTCCGCTGACAGACTGTTATCAGACAAGACTCTTGCCGGTAAAAGCTGTGACAGTTTGCTTCTGCTAATACGAATAAACGCCTGTGCCCGCAGATCTGCATCGGCCAGGGTTTCATCGCTCATCACTGGTGTAGTCACTCTAATCAGCGAACCGTCAGTGCGATTCAAAAAGAGTGCGTCCTTAAATAACATCCATTTCTTTATATATTCGTTGGCCACTGGTGTGCCGCGTTCCTCAAACCAATAATAGACAATCTGGTCCTGAGTACCTTTGCGAATTAACGCGCGGTTAACCGGCATTTGATCGACTTTAGTGCGCGAGAAATTGGCAATTTCCCAGCCACCCCCGGGGATACAGACCTTGGGCGAATGAGGTGAAAGCCCTTTGCGCTGGGAGGCATAATAGGCAACGTAAAAATTAATCGGGCGGTGCTGCGGGTTCTGGTAATTAATCATGACGTACTCAGTGAACCCGAGCTTTCTCGCCACATCTGCTTCAATTCTGTCGTCTATGCCTACCCACTCATCAAGCTTCAGGGGGAAGCTGACAAGCTCGGCATTCCTAAGAGTAGAATCCTCTTCACGGTTCTCGAGACTGCCAACAGCAACCAGCGCCACAAGTAACAGAGGAATGGAGGCGGCAACCGGTGTGGGAAATTTCAGGGCGTTAATATTAGCCCTGCTAAATTGCTCGGCACTAACTGATACAGGCACAGCAAATGCCTGACGCAGACTTTGGCGGCTGGTAAACACCTCCATCAATACCACCTCGAGCAACAGCAGACCGCCGCAGGCCATAAAGATCAGCCAGCCTTCAAAGTCATGCAGAAACCCCTCGGCCATCTCAGTGCCCCAGTTATCGACCAGCAGGCCGGTAATGGCGATACGTACACTGTTCATAAAAATGGTGATCGGCACTGTGGACACAAACAGCACAGCGCGCTTCCAGGCAGATGCCTGATACAGATAGGCGCCAATAAAGCCCAGACTCATCAGGGGAAAGAGGTAGCGCAAACCACTACATGCCTCGACAACCTGCAGCTGGTAGTTGCCAAGATCAATAATATTGCCACTTAAAAATACCGGGATACGACATAGGCGAATAATCTCAACACCCAACTGGGAAGAGATAAGTTGCAGCTTCGAGGTGAGGATAACTTCAATAAAATAGGGCAGCGGCACGGCAAAACCAAGCAGCGCAATAGGAACCCATGTGTAGCGGGTTGCCGAGCCTAAAAAGGCCAGCGACAAGCCAAATAACAAGAGAATAAATGAGTAGTGAATCAGCATATACAGCGCACTGACTTCACCGACCAGCAGGATAATCAGGGCGACAACAATAATCGGTACGCCCCACCATGAGAAGTGCTGATAGCTGGAGGCTATTTGGAAGCGCTTCTCCCAGAGAATAAATAGTGAAACCAGAGGGATCAGGTAACCATGGCTATACTCTTCCTGAAGTTCCCAACGCAATACAGCTTCAGCCAAACCATCCCAGTACAACCAAACACTCAGTGCCAGAGCTACAAAAAACAGCTGAAAACCCCTGCTAGTTAACAGCTGCTTAAAATCCAGATCCTGTCCCTGCACCGTCCTATCCCTAGTTCCATCAGCCTGTTTATCAGCGCCAACGGCTTTATCCTTAAAGTCCATTTACTGCTCCAGCAAAAACTCTCCAACACCATGTAAGCGCATCAAGCGGTTTACCCGCGGTGAGCTTCCAAACAGTCCAAACTCACCGCCCCTGCGCTTAATATTGGCCTTTAAAAGCATCAATGTGCCCAGCGCAGAACTATCAATATAGTCCAATTTACTGCAATTGATCGAGATGTTGGGTGATGCCTCCAATTGATCAAGTATTTTCCTGCAACTGGATTTCATTAAGCGACCATTTTCTATGGTTGCTGAACCGCTCAACACAAGCTCAATATTGCTACCGGGAATATCATTGACAATCTTTATAGACAGGGGCTGAGAAGCTTGTTTGCCGAGTATTTTTTGGTAGGTAGCCAGGGGGAAAACTCGGGTTATCATCAAACGTAAAAACCACAGTCCATCGACTAGGTAACGCTTCCAAAGCAATGGTTCCTGAACAATCCGCCAGACCCACTCCAAGCCCATTTTCTGCCAGTGCAGCGGTGCGCGCTGCACATTGTCTCCGACAAAATTAACCACGGCACCCAGGTGACTGATAACAGAGACATTGAGTTCCTCGCGGTTTTTCATAATCCATTCCTGGCCCTTTTTTGCACCCAGCGCGACCACCAGAAAATCCGGTTCGGCAGCATTAATCTGATCAATAATTGCCTTGTCACTCATGCTCTCAACAGTGCCCATCCCGGGATTGAGTGCGCCACAGGCAATCATTCCCACCGAGTTGCGATTAAGGTTATCCGCTGCTTGCTGCGCCGCAGTGCCCTGCCCGCCAAAGAAAAATACCGAGATTGGCTTATCGCGGCGTTTATTCTGCAGAGTCTCGAACAGTGAGGAGCCAGCAACTCTGCTCTGCAGTGGAATACCCAGCAGTTTGGCTGTCCAGATAACCGGCATACCATCAGCCACGACCAGATCGCTATAAATCACAGACTCGTAGAATGATTCGTCGCTTTTCGACTGCACGATAAAGTTTAAATTTGGCGTAGAGAGAAAGCATTTACGCTTAGTCTTGATGGCCTGATCGATAATATCAACCGCCTGATCTGGCTCGACCTGATCAAATGGCAGGCCCAGCAAGCTCCAACAGGGCCGGTTAGTTTTCTTGGTGTACGAGGTAAAAAGTCGTTCCTCTGCATGCATTCTTTGCATAAACACTCTCCTTGTGAATTAGTCCTTTTTAGGGATGAACACCCTCTGGCATATCCCCGTTGGCCTTTTGATAATTTTCAAAAGTGCCTATATCAATTAACTTATCGATCGAATAGTTGCGCATTTTTCCAACCAGTCTGGGGATAACATCAAACCCCAGATCCAGTACCGATGAATTAGGATGCTGTGGAAAATAATCGAATATTTTTTTGTCAGCCACATAGATACCTGCCGCCGCACGATTGGATAGCGGGGTTTTTGGCTTCTCAATAAAACCCTGAATAATTTGCTGCTGATCTATCTCGGCAATACCACAGCGCTCGGGAAACTCTGCCTCGAAGGTGCTTAGGGTCAAAACTGGTCTGTGCTGCATATGGCTGGCATAGAGATCGGCGAGATCGACATCTGAAAGGTTGTCACCATAGATAATAAAAAATGGCTGGTCGCCAAAAAAGTCCCTATTAGCGGCCAGGGTGCCGGCACTGCCGAGCAGATGCTGTTCATGGAAGACGCTGACTTTAAGCTCTGGCGGACAGTGCTTTTCGATGTAATCGGTTACCTGATCTGCAAGCCAGTGGGTATTGATTAATACCTCGCTGACCCCGGCGGTAACCAACTTATCGAACCATATACCGAGAAGCGGCTTGCCATTGATCGGCAACAGGCATTTGGGAACCGAATCGGTTAGTGGGCGCAATCTGGTTCCCAACCCGGCGATTAATAAAACCGCCTTCACCGGGCGACCTCGCGCAACGCTTTGCACTGCATACGCGCCTTTTGCAAATTATGGTCTATCAGTGAAATCGGAAATAACTGGCAGTTATCAACTGTCACCGACTTGTATTCCGAGAGCGGTCTCTGCTGTGCATAGAGCTGTGCAACACGTATCACTGCCACATGAGTAACGACTAAAATAGTCTGGTCTTTACTATTTCCGTCTCTGCTATCTAAAGAAATATTGTGCATTCGCTCAACAACACGTTGCTGCAGCTGCTGAAGTGTTTCTCTGCCGGGTAATTTAAGTTGATGGGGTGAAAAATTCCACAGCTGCCATTCGAGCGGATGCTTCTGTTGAATAGCACTTTCACTTTTACCTTCCCAGACGCCAAACTTCATCTCGTTAAATGCCTGGTCATAGGTCATCTTAAGACCATTTGCTGAAGCTATAATATTTGCCGTCTGCCCGGCTCGAACCAGCGGGCTGGAAATAATTCGATCAATAGCTTTGGACTTAATCAACTCCGCTGCTTGATGCGCCTGCTCGAGACCCTTTGCATTTAGAGGTTCATCGCTGCGTCCCGAATAAACTTTATTCAGGTTGGAATTTATCTGTCCGTGTCTTATAAAATACCAATTCATTCAACAATCCATTGTCAGTTATTAGCTATTTGTTAGAGAAAGTTATGCCTATTTATATAAGTTAGGCTGAATTTCTCACTACATCCAGTTTCTTCATTGTTTGTTCTGCATATTCCAGAATATCTTCAACGTTATCCTGAGCGTAAAGCCAGTCAACGTATTCTTTCACCGAGTCGACGGGAGAATACCTAGGACGCCAGCCCGTGCTTTTAAGCTTGCTGATATCCGAACAGGCATTGCGCGTATCGCCAAAGCGGTAGGCTGCAGGAATAAGTGCCTCAGGTAAGGGCTGAAGGTGGTGATGCTGAACCTCATCGCGAACAATATCGGCGAACTGTTTGATAGTGTAGGCTTTGCCACCCCCAACATTGAAGACATTGCCATCCATCTGGCTATTGGTCAGAGCCAGCAGATTGGCATCAACTACATCGTGAATATTGACGAAATCGCGGAACTGTCCGCCATCCTCATAAAGGGTCGGTGCCTTGGCGAAATAGTAGTTGAGGCAGAATATACGGCAAGCACCACTATACGCATTGTAGAAAGACTGCCGCGCACCCTGAACAATGGAGTAGCGAAGTGCCACAGAGGGAATACCATAGCGTTCACCGAAGGCTATCGCCTGCTGCTCCTGAGAGTGCTTTGACAGCGCGTAGGCATTCGGCGGTGCTATATGATTTTCATCAGTCCACTCCCAACTCAGCGGTGTCTGACAGCTTGAGCAGCGATGCTCCCAGCTGCGCTTAATAAGGTCTTTTTCCACGCGCATCAGCGGACTGTTTTTTGCCTGACAATTGCTGCAGCGGTATTTCCCCTCACCCTGAACAAACTGACTGCTGGCGACAATCACTTTTTGAATGTCTAAATTTTGCTCAACAATAATTTCGTAAATCAATGCAGTGCTGACCGCATTGGTGGCAAAGAAATTCGACAGATCTGGCAGATAATCCTGATAGGCGGCCAGATGATAGATTGCGTCAACACCCTGCATAGCACTCTGCAGATCGTCTTTATTGCGCACATCGCCGAGAACAAACTCGGCCTGCTGATTAATCCACGGAG
>Ga0206125_10002879_pt1 | contig 17383 bp, 14 predicted proteins | sample Helgoland_Spring_4_FD_148598 | JGI IMG/M metagenome (GOLD analysis project Ga0206125, IMG submission 148598) | Pelagic subsurface seawater microbial communities from Kabeltonne, Helgoland, North Sea - Helgoland_Spring_Bloom_20160331_1 | ecosystem: Environmental > Aquatic > Marine > Epipelagic ... | reverse complement strand
GGCGCCGAGGCACCGCCCACAAAATCTTTTTCTTCTTTCGTTTTGCGAAAGCCCAATGTGGCTGTCCACTGGTCATTCAAGTACCAGTCGCCTGAGAAGAAGAGTGCCGTAGAAGTGGTAACCTGAGTCTGACCATTATTGCCCGCCACGTCTGATTCCCATGGAAAGACATCAGAATAGCCTTCAACACCCTGTCTACCGGCGCCCCAAGGCGGTACCCCTAAGCGAGACAGCTGATAAAACAAGTCATAAACATCCCAACGCTGTTTGAAGTCCGATTCCCAATCATAAACACCCGCAATGAATTCGAAGGTTTCGGAGAACTGCGATGTGATTCTAAATTCGTGACTCGTTTGTTTCCAGTCGTTGAAGAAATTCATACTGAGCAGATCCGCTGCAGAGCCGTCAAAATCTTGCAAATTTTCCTCATCCATATCACGTTGTGAATAGATGTAGGTGTACAGGAAGCTATCAGTGTCATAATTCGCCGTTAGAATCGTAGATTTATAGCTATTATCACTGTAATTCGCGCTGTCCGATTCAGTAATATCGGGCCCGTCATTGGCATCTTTTTCGCAGCCGTTGTTAGGATCAAAACCGATTTGCGTGATGGTACAAGCAAGCTCGCCAACAACATTTCTGTTGGTGTAAACGCCCTGCTCACTTTTATCCTTCATGACTTCATAATGCAGTTTCATATTGAAGCTGTCACTCGGCGCCCAAAGTGTGGCGAAACCATAGTTGGCCTTGTCATCGCCACCCACGTCAGTTTTGAGCGCTGTGCTGTAGACATGACCATCGTGCTGGACATTCGCGGCAAACAACTTTAAACCAAGGGTGTCTTGAATAATCGGCACCTGCACGACCGCCTTTATATCTTGACGACCGTAACTGCCAGCCGTCGCGCTCAGGTCAACGCTCGTATCGTTTAAAGAAACAGGCGTTCGAATCACGTTTAGAATCCCGCCGGTCGTGTTCTTTCCGAACAACGTACCCTGGGGACCACGGAGCACTTCGATGCGCTCAATATCAAAGTTGTCCAGAAGCACGCCGCTGGAGGTACCTAGGAACATACCGTCCATCACCACACCAATCGACGGCTCAAAGCTCTTATCACTTTCAAGCGACGCCACGCCTCTAATTGTAATCGCGGCACCACTGGCAATACCCGGGGTGCGGTTAATGAACAGATTCGGTGCGAAGGCTTGAATGTCTTCCAAACGACGTACGCTGCCTTCTTTAAGTTGCCCGGTGATCGCCGTTACCGCTCCCGGGACGTCCTGGATCGACTCATCTTTCTTTCGCGCCGTCACGATGACCTCTTCGAGCACCAACGATCGCTCACTGGCATACACTGGCGCACCGCTCAACAGCGCAAAGCTCGCCGATACGATACCGACAACACTTACGCGACCGATTGCGCGAGAGTTCAATCCCCTCATTTTTCGCAAGTAACTCATAAAACCCCCTTTTTAGTTGGTTGTAATGTGCACTTTTCATCGGAAACAGTCAACAGTGCTTTTTTTAAAAAAAAGCGGCCGTGCGATAACACAAGCTGCTCTTTTTTTTGCGTACGGCGGAATGTAACGCGCCGAAAATCAACTACGACCACAAAACCTCTTATAGGGGAAATTGCTTGGGCCGGCAGGATTTGAACAATCGCGTTAATGTTCAGTAAAGCGGGGAAAACAGATATTTAGTGCAGTCGTTCCACCAAAAAGTAACCCCTAAACTGTTTGGTGCATTCATTTCTTTGCGCGTGCAGACGCGGTGCCGATCTCTTACCTAGACCATCCTCCCGCTAAAACCTAGTAGCCCGCATTCGTGGCCGCAACCTATGGTTTTAGAGCGCTATGCCATTGCGATCAACTTCTGCCTCGCGCTTATCACGACGCCGGCTCGAAACATAACGGTGATAAGTGCGCCATCCAGTATTGGTTTTAACCAGTTTGTCGTAATAGCTGCCGGTTGAGGTTAATCCCTTGCCAATTAATGCGACGATGCGAAAACGCAGCTCGACAGCATGTTCATCCGAATCGGCGTAGATATTGGTCATCATGTGCGTACGAGGGTGTGCGGCTTCCAATTCCATAAAGGCCTTGATGTCGTCGAGCCCGTTGCAAATCCGAGAGCCGACACCCCTTAGATCAAACACGGCGTCCTGAGTGAACACCGTGTCGAGTCTTGTCCAATCTCGATCATCGATGGCATCTCCATATCGACCAGGCAGTTCGTGAATCTCAACGCGGTCCGCGGTTGTCAGAGGGTACGGTACGATCATCATATTAAGCTCACTCAGCAGTGTTAAAATATGGTGCTTCTTAGTGTGGATTTATCGATGCGTACCGTCAACCGCCGTAGATAAACCAAGACGGCTTGAGATTTTAGACTGTTGAAAGCAGCTCGTTTTCAAGCGGACTTCGACAGAGGCTAAAGGTTGGAAATGATGTCTGACGTTCTCGTGGCGCGAGTGCCGTTTCGTCAAAGGGTCGCCACTGAGAGAGTCCAGCTGGAATGATGATCTACAGAAAACTGCGTCCAAACGGCAAGATTTAACGCGCCGAGAACCGGCTACGGCTACTAAACAACTTGAAGCGGAAAATGGGTCGGGACGGCACCGCCCGAATATTTCCTATAAGTTATTGATATTTATATATAAATTATTTAATGCGTCAGGAGGTACCGTCAAAGGTACCGTCAAAAAACTTTGTTTGGGTGCTAACCAAGTAGCATTTCTACCTACCCACCATCTATTTTCGGCATACCAGCACCCCACCCCCGGGCACCCCCCATTCACCAGATGGGACTCCTAGTATTGGTATGTATTACTAATGTGGAGGAGCGATGCGGTAATAGGACTGTCTAGGGCATTACTCGCGTCTCAAGCAACAGCAGGCAAGGTCAAGTGCCTCTGCCGATAACCTCGCAGCGATTAACGCGTTTCGACGCGCTTAAAACCACAAGCCCGCCCCACCCACGCACTATTCTGCAGCAGGCAGTTCGCCGGGCGCCCAGTACTCAATGAGTGCTTTGATATGATTACTTGAGGCCCCTTTAGCCGATTGACCCAGTTCAATCTGGACATTAGGCCCGGATAAGAAAGGCCGTGGCCGTAACGGGTAAAAGAGTTTGGTTGCATCGATTGTCGTCGCCTCGGCCCCGAACTCTGAGACGACCCAAGATTCTTCTGCGCCCCAAAACCCAGTTGTGCCCCAGGCAATTTGCCCAACTAGCTCCCCACTTAAATTAAACACGCCTGACCCACTCGAACCCGGCGACGAAGGCAGGTTGTAATGCAATAGCGTACGATCTGTCACATTGTGGCCGACGAACGAACCGGCACTGGTAACAAAGGGGCCGGATCGCAGCATAATATTGGGATGGCCTACGTTGATAACAGGTTGGCGTCGGCTAAGAGCTCCCGAATCGGCAAATTTAATTGGTGTTAACTGCATTGCTTCTTGAGTTCTAAGTAGTGCCACGTCTGCTTTAACGTTATTAGCGCTGTTGTCAAAGTTTAGGTTAGCCTGTTGTTCAGCCCACAATAGCCCTGAATCCAAGCTGGTTCGATTAACGAGTGTGGCATTGACCACTTGTCCTTTGAAGGTTTTAAAGGTTGTGTCGTCTCCAGGCTGAAGCGCGCTGACACAGTGGTCATTAACAATGATGAGGTTTTTGCTGACCGCGACACCCGTGCAAACACAGACATCAGAGAAATCGTCAACCAGGTTCCCTGCATTGCAGATCGAGCATCCGGTCGCCGCGAGATACATCACCGTGGCTTGCTTGGCGATGTCGAAAGCGTCGCTATCAAACTCCGATTTGGGGAACCCCGAAACTGTGAACTCCTCCCCATAGTCAATGACCTCAAATTGAGCCGTTGCGAGCGTATTAGCATTCAGCGGCCACTGCGTGTCGTCGATAATATCTGGAGAATTTGAAGGAGAGAGGGCTGCAAGTTGGGCGTCGTAGTTCGCAATGAAGTCCCTAAGCGGCTGGTGGTCGATAACAACCGTTGAGCTTTTTGGGTCTGCGAAAAAAGTCGATAATATTCCTAGGGAATTTTTGCCAAGCTGCGGGTTCCCATAGCAGTTATCTGGAACTGCGTTATATTCACCTTGGATCATGCCGACCACATATCCAGTCGTATCAAACACCGGAGCACCTAGGCTTCCGCGATCTGACCAGAAGTCGACAACGAACAAGTTGTCGCCCGAATTTTTAGAATTGCCCAAGTTAAAGTCGCTGCAGCCATCTATGATTTCAGAGGGTGTAATGTGCCATCCTCCCGCCGTTCGACCAAGAATCGGATTATGAACGGTAACAACAGCATCCTCACTCGATGCGCCTTCAGGCGCGAGCGACAGAGTATGAATATCATTATCGGTTAGTGACCAAGGCGCCCAATCTTCGATAAAAACATCGGCGTTTTGGGCCTGTTTCTCAAGCTTAATCAGTGCAAAATAGTCATTGGTGGCAACTACAGTGCCTGCGCCCCAGGTTCCATCGAATGTTTGAATAATCGGTCCTTTACCAACCTCAATCGTGTTGTTTTCCCAATTGGCATAAAATAACTTGTTGTTATCCTCGCAGGACAAAATGCCACCTTGTTCGGGATTAGGCCCTGGGCCTCCAACCCAGCCAATATCATCATCAGAGAATTTGAAGGTTGTACTAAGCTCGGTTACGACTAAATTAGGCGCAACGAAAAACCCGCTGCCAGGCTTGGCCGCGAAAGCCTGATTGATAACATCGCCGTTGTTTGGATCTGTTTGATTTAGCATACAGCGATCGCCATAAACTTGGACCACCGCTTTCGCTCCCCATCTAGCGACCTTGTCAAGCGGATCTAAGTTATTGAAGACAACCGCGTCGGCAACAGGATTTTGTAAGAAGCCGTCGTACAAATGGCCGGAGTAGCGCTTACTGCCGTCCGAATCGAGCCACACTTCTCCCTTTGGCCACGCCTCCAGCAAAGATTGAACTTGAATAGTTCCATATGGCTCCTCGCCTTGCGGGCCCTCCACTGTGACGGCTTTAAAATTTGCCTCGCTGGGAGTAAAACAGATGGTCTCACCGTCGAACTGCGTACATTTGTTCTGATAAATGAAGCGGGGTTTTATTGAGTATGAAGCAATATGATCCACTATTTCACCATAAGTTGATCTTGCAGCCGTCAAATCGACAGCATTGTAAGTCATTTGTTCGCCGGTGAATCCAAACAGATAGCGCATTAGAAGTAGGCCATCGGTGAGAGGGTCGAGGGTACTGTTTCCATCAAGATCAAAGCTAACTCTACGCGTGGAGATATAGGTCGCAATGTCCGAAGCGTTTGTGATCGTCGCATTTGAACCTAGTGCACCATTTGTTAGGGCACTGCCCTCGAAACCAAACTGATGACGGAGAACCAATAACCCGTCGGTTAATGGTTCAACCTGTTGATCCCCATCTACATCGTAGATGAGTGGGACGGTTGCTTGAGCCTCATGCTCGCTGACCATTATCAATAGGGCAATAGAGACCAAAATTTTAGGTAAAAAGCTTCTACACGAGATTGAAAGGGGCGCCAGCATGACAGAATTCCAGGCATTGAAGAGTTCCGAATTAGATAGACATTGTTGAGAAAAATCAACCAGGCCTCGATGTTTGCTTTTGGGACTTTGGACATGACAGTGTCTATTTGTTCAGCAAGCAGATGGTGAACACGCGGCAAGCTGCCAAGATGACACTGCCCTCATGTGCTGGGTTCGCTCGAGATCCACAACAAGCTACCCCCGGGCCACCCCCACTTCAAGAGATGAGACTCCTAGTATTTGTAGGTACTACTAAGGTGAATGGGTGATGCTGGCATAGTGCTGTCTAGAGCATCGCTGCGTATCTCAAGCACCTGCGGTTAAACCTACTGAACAGGCACACGCTCTTCAATGTAAGCCTCAACTTCATCGGCCGTATCTCGCTCAGCACCATCACCAATAGCACCTGAGATCAACGAATCACCTGAGAAACCAAACAAGTAACGTATGAGCAATAGACCGTCTGTGAGCGGCTTAGACTCACCATCTCCGTCAATGTCTAACTGAGAATCAGCGTCTGTTAGATAGCTCGCAATGGCATCTGAGGAGTCTCTATTCGCCTCGCCCGAGACTGCTCCAGACGTTAAGGAGTCGCCACTGAATCCAAAGAGATGACGTATAACTAATAGACCGTCAGTCAGAGGTTGCGCTTCTAAGTTTTCATCTATGTCAAAGCTGAAGCAGCCTGATTTGCAGGAGAAACGGCTCAAGGGGTTTGTACCGTCGAGCGCTTCTTGCTCATCGCTTACGCCATCGGCATCGTCATCTAAATCAATAGAATTGACTAATCCGTCGCCATCGGCGTCAAAATCACCTGCGAGTTTGACTGGAAAGGCCTGTTTGATTTCTGCATTGGTTTTTAGGATCGCGATCTGTGTCGATCTATCGAGGCGCATAAAAGCATCAAAATCCACGTAAAAGTCTGCCAGCGTCACATTGAACGTCGCTTCGAACGAATCCTTCCAACCAAAGCCGGGATTTTGAACATCACTCTCAGCGTAGGCTTGGTAGTAGTCGACAAGAATTTTTTCAAAGTTGTTGTCGTTCAGAGACCAGAGATAGGCGAAAGCGATAGCCCCCCCCGTATATTGATAAGCGAAATTCCGAGCGATGCCGTTGCTGGGGTTGTCGCTAGACTCAAACAGGCGGCCATTGGATTCATAATCTTCAAGCGAAACGACATCATCATTTTCGGCGGCTGTGCTGATAACTGCACGGGCTTCATCTAGCGCCTCGATGAACAATTCTGAGGCGACAATATTGTCATCGAAAGCTGCCGCGAGCACGATGCCAGCAAACTCAGCGCCACCTTCCTCGATCCAATTTGGGAAAACCGGCACAAAGCCTGCTCTGCTATAAAGGCTGTTCTCAGGATCGTCCTGCCAACGCTTTGGAATACCGAATCGTCGAGAATCTTCGAAATAGAATTTCATTGAGTTTTGGTGGATATGAAAAAACTCATGGAATAGTACTTTTGTTGGCACATCAAGGGCCTCGAACTCGTTCCAATTGTTGGCGAAAAAAAACAAATCGCCGCCATTTGGGATGCTCGACACGCCGACCCCAGCGGCGGCACTGCGCATGCCCCAGCCTTCGTAGCCGTCGTAACACGTTTGCACATCATCGTAATCAAGCACAGAGAAGAGATCACAAACGGTCCGAGCAACGCCCGCTAGTGTGGCTACTGAGGCATTTTCTTGGTCTACCACGAAAGCATTTACCGGCACAATCAATCCTAGTCGCTGTTCAGCAAAACTGAGGATGTCTATGACTCGTTGCTTCCATAGGGCGCCCAGCGGTGGCTCGTCGTAAATATTGATGCAGAGATTTTCAGTATTTTGCCAGTAGTATTCGTAATAACGATGGGTGTCGTCTGCGGCAACGGCATTGGGTGCTTCAATATAATAAGCCGTTTCACAAGCTCCATTTGGGTTGTTGGTTACCGCTGCTTCAACCGAAAAGCCAGTAGATAGCATAACTAGGAGCATTGCTGGCAATATGCACTTGACCATGTTCGGATTTCCTCGAAGTGAACGAGCGTCGAGAATGCTAGAGCGGCCCACGCTTTGCAACCGTTTAGATGCCAGCGCTAAACGGTTGTTTTAAAGAGTGACTTTTTGCGCGATTTTGTCGAGATGGTCTGTCGGCAAACAATAATGTCGGGGCATGGTTCTGGGTAAAATCGTAACCCAAGAAGAGGTGCTACCGTCCTTGCAGTCATTCCAGCGATTCAGGCACCCTCTCTGCTATGTAAGCCTCAACTTCATCGGCCGTATCTCGTTCAGCACCGTCTCCAATAGCACCTGAGATCAATGAATCACCAGAGAATCCAAACAAGTAACGTATGAGCAATAGGCCATACGGAATTCCTCGTGTGGAAAGGTACGCCAACTACCAGCAGGCTTAACGCTTTTGCTTCTGTAACAAAACACAACTTTACAAAACCGTTCTTGTAAGCCGCTAAAGATCAGGTCACGGCGCCTCACCCATCTCCCTTGATACAAAACCGAGACTCGCGCCAATCTGTTCACGCCCTAACTGAAAATCATCGATTAAAAACAGGCTTGCGTTTTTCCATAAACGCTCGCATGCCTTCCGCAGAATCCGGCGTGCCACGATTGGCAGCTACGGCAGCGACTTCATCTGCCATCGATTGCTCCAGCGTTTTGGTTTCATACCCAGTAACTACCGCGAGCATCGATTGCACCGCTTTTCGAGGTTGTGCCGCTAGCTCCTCACCCAATGCCTGAGCTCGATCTTTGATCTTATCAATCGGAACCAATTCGGTCACGAGGCCGATCCGATACGCTTCTTCGCCGTCAATCTTCCTGCCTCTCAGGATCATGTCGAGAGCGTAAGTACCACCCACAGCTCTGGGCAATCGAGCGGAGCCACCCCACGCAGGCACAGCGCCAAGATCCATTTCAGGTAAGCCAATTTGTGTGCCGGTAGCCGCTGCGATTCTGAAGTGACAGGCCAGTGGTAATTCCAAGCCGCCGCCAAGACAATAACCATAAAGCGTCGCGATGGCGGGTGTGCTACCCCTCTCCATCATATCCAGCACATTATGACGCTGACCAAAGAATGCCTCAGGACTGCCGGCGCGCTTTATCCCATCAGGAATCTGCTTCAGATTCATACCTGCAGAAAAGTGGTCGAGCCCCTCTCCAGTAAATATCATGGCTCGGATGCGGTCATCGGCTAACACTTCAGGCAATTGCTCTTCTAGCCGATCGATGTAGTCAAGGCTCATCAGATTCCACGGGGGATCGTTTATGCTAAAAGTTGCTACGTTGTTGGTGACTGTATACAGATAAGGGTCCGTCATGATGGCTCCATTCCTTTCGTTAATGGTTATTCCTAACTTGCGATGCTTCAGAACAGCAGCAAAACGTGCAAACCCGATTTATCACGGTCAAGAAAGACGTCCGATGAAGCTCCGAGCACTCTTTCCCCTAACAGATTGGGCACAGCCCGTATCGTCAAGTAATGCGGTCACGATATTAGGCAAATTTTTGTCGGGCCGATTCGGCTCTGGCCACCATGGCGTTGAATCTTTGGCCTCGCGATTGACAATACCGCGGAATAAATCAGGCATAGGAAATCCCACTTTTTTGTCGCTTCTGTATTTGATGTCTTTGCTGTGTTTCTGTCCTTTATGTCGCCGCTATCGCCTTTCCAACCTTACGCTAACGCGATTGTTTACCTCGCAGTATCTGGGCAACGGTTTCGTTCAAGCAGATACCGTAGGACCCAAATGACTGCGCTCAAGGCAAGCAACGAGATTTTTAGTCCCCCACTGCCTCACCGTTTAACATGCAACGACCTTAAAGCCCCACCGCGGCTTAAGCATCGCTCATTGGAACTTCTGCCGCCAATGACTAGTCCATTCCACGAGCGGCGATGGCGACTCAACTGAGGATGCGCTCAAGGGGCGGCTCGCCAAGAGCCGCCTTAAAGCTACTGTGAAAATGGTGCAACGCCGGCTCGTTGCGGCCAAAAATAATGTGATCGAGCAAGCCACTTTCTGCCGCTTTTTGCTGCATCTCGCCCATCACATAATCCTCGTCCTCGATCGTGCTTTTAAAGACTTCCAAATTGGCCTGCAGCGACCCGCCGCGATCATTACGCCGATCGTAGACACTTGCTTCATCGTCCTTGGTTATCTCAGCGGCCCCGGCGTCAATTGCGGCTTGGGAGTAATAAAAGCTGATCTTAGTCACTGATTCGCTGGGATTACCGGGAACTGGATAGATACGAATCAATGTTGCACTCTCGGGGTTAATCAAAAACTGTATGTTCGGGAAAAGGTAGTACAGTACAAAAGTGCCTCTGGCGATATGCCATTGCGCTATCGGTTCTTCCCGCATCGCATCAATACCATGATTCGCGGTGACAAACCGATGATGCTGATCGAACAAGGTCAAATGAAGGTTATTGCCGTAGTACAGCTGCCCTAATGTGTCCTTATGAAGCTTGCCGAAGTGATAGGTCTCACCAAACGTGTCGTTGGCTAATTTCCAATTCAAGCGCTTTTGAATCGTTGTCTCGCCAGCAAAAATAAGGTCGCCAGCTGGATGGGTGGCAAACTCCGCATTTAAATCGCCGAGTAGTTCATCGAGATTAAGACTCGCAGCTGGGTTGGGGTGCACCCACAACATACCATTGCGTTCCTCAGCTGGCAGTTCGACCAACCCCATGCAGGCTTTATCGATGTCACCAAAGTGATCCTGGTTCGGCACATTAATCAACTCACCACTGACACTGTAGCTCCAGTGATGAAACGGACACATCAACACTGGCTTCTTACCCCGCGTTTCAGAGACGACCCTTGCTGAACGATGCCGACAAGCGTTAAGAAACGCCCTAAACCGTCCAGTTTGATCGCGCGTCGTTAGGATTGGGATTCCCAATTCGTCTACGGTGTAAAAGCAGCCGTTTTCTGGAAGGTCATTCGATAAGCCAACGACATGCGGGTGATCTCGAAAAAAATGTTGCTGCTCTTGCTGAGCACGATCAGTACAGACGTAATCTTTGGTGGGCATCCGATACTGCACACCGGCATCAATGTTTTGACCCGCATCAAGCTGCCGCATCAATTCTTGTAAGATTGTCACTTGCGTGTGGTGTTGCATCGAGTCTCTCCTGACATTTTCAGTTTCTCACTTGGGGTGGATGGTTAGATCGTTTTGAGCCAGGCGGCAACAGCCTGCCCGATCTCGACGGGTGAATCTTCCTGAATGAAGTGCAGGCCTTTAACCGTGACTTCCTGCTGGTTGGGCCAGCCACGGCAAAATTCGCGCTGCCTGCCCACTAAAATAGAACCCGGCTCAGAGTTGATAAACAGCTTGGGTAAATCTGAAGCGGCCATAAACGCGCCATATTCCTCCACCAGGGTTACGACCTCAGGAGGCTCTCCTTCGATGGGAATCTGACGAGGCCAGTTCAGGGTGGGCTGACGATCCACCGGCGAAGCAAAAGGTGCACGATAAGCTGCCATCTCCTTGTCAGTCAGGTCCCTGATGATTGAGGTGGGTAGAACCGCTTCGATAAACATATTACGATTCAGGATCAGTTCTTCGCCTTTTTCCGAGCGGAAACCTTTGAAGATACCTCTGGCACTCTCGGGCCAGTCGTCCCAGCTCACTGGTGCGACAATTCCCTCCATATAGGCCACGCCTCTAACGGCTGTGCTGTTGCGCATCGCCCACATAAACCCCAAAGCGCTACCCCAGTCGTGAATCACCAGGGCCACGTTGGCACTGACACCGATGGCATGCAATAGTCCACTCAGATAGTTGTAGGCCACTTCCAGTGTATAGCGTTCTGGGCCATCCGATTCTGGCAGCTTCTCTGAGTCACCATGGCCAATCAGATCGGGGATGATCACACGATCAGAGTCAAGCAGTTCCGGGGCAACGTTGCGCCACAGGAACGAGGACGTGGGATTGCCGTGTAACAGGACTATAGGATCCCCGCTGCCTTCATCGACATACGCAATTTTTCTGCCGTTAACGTCTATAAACTTCTTCTCGTAAGGCATGGATTCAGACAGCATAGAGGGTTCCTTCTTGTAGTCAGGCTGTAAGACCGATCATGGCCAGGCTGTTATCAATCGCTTTGCTTGCTAGCAAATTGGGACGCGATTGAAAGTAATGCAGTCTATTACTTGGACTTGCTGGCCACCAACTCCAGCATTCTGTGCGCGGTTTCTCGGCCGGAATTCTGATTCTGGCCCGTGACAAAACGCTTTTCATCGTCAACCACAACGAGGGTCGCAAGGAAGTCCATGAACCTAGTGTTGCTTTCAAAAATAACCCCGGCTTTTCGCAACTCTGTCTCCGGGTGCTGGGGAGTAATTTCTATTATGCCCAGCTCCTTTATCTGTTTGTCTGTTACACCGGTCATACGCCGACCGGCGATCAATGGCGTACCGTCACGGTCTTTTGCATTAATGAGGCCCAATACGCCGTGGCAAACGCCACCAATAACCGGTCCGTTGCTGGCGTAGTAAGCTTCACTAACCTTCTCAGCCAATACTGGTGAATAGCCCAGGTCGTAGGCAGCTCCAAAGCCTCCGGCCATAAAAATGATGTCGTACTGGGTAAAATCAACGTCATCAATGCCCATTGAATTTTCGACCTTGGCCAGAAATGCAGGGTCGGCCAGGAAGCGGTCGTCTTCCGGTGTTTTTAACAGGCGGCCTATGGTCTGGGGGTCGACGGGGATTTTTCCACCTTTGACGCTGGCCAGGTCAACCCGAATACCGGCATCGAGGAATCTATAGTAAGGGTGGGTCATCTCTGACGCCATCACGCCTGTGGCATCGCCAGTGGTCTCACCGGGAGCAGACAAAACGGCCTGGTTGGTCGCAATAATCAACGCACGTTTACCGGCGGGTAGTTGCACGGCTTCGCCGTTATATTCAGGGTGCAAACCCGCCTTGTGCACGATCGTTGGCAGCGCCAAGACCAATAAGGCGACTCCGAAGACTATACCGCCTAAAATTTTGATTAATTTCATTTCGCACTTCTCTTCAGGTTAGATGGATTGGCTTAATGCAATGAAAGTGAAATAGCCTATCGCCTATTAGCATGCGCGTAAATTATCGACAAACGCATAATCATTGTGCGATTATGCACACATGGATTGGGGTCATTTAGAGTATTTTCTGGCGGTAGCGCGCATCGGCTCACTGAGCGGAGCGGCCAAGCTGCTGCGCGTCAATCATTCAACGGTTGCTCGGCGCCTGGAAAAGCTGGAGCAGCAACTCAACGTCCGCTTGTTTGATCACCTCAACAGCGGCTACCAGTTAACTGAAGATGGGCTTGCCCTAAAAAAGCACGCTGCTCAGGTAGAACGTGAGATAAATCAGATCCAGGGTGTCTTCAGCGGCAGTGAGGCCGAACTGCGTGGCACCCTGAAAATCAGCAAGCCCAGCAGCGGCCTATTGAATCTGGCCCCATTGCTGGTTGCCTTCCACCACCGGTATCCGGACATCAATTTGGTGCTGACCGCAGGCGGTGAGCGTAGCGAAATAGCTCGGATGGAGGCCGATGTCGCCATCCGTCTGACAAATGATCCGCCGGAAGCGTTGGTCGCCCGCAAGCTTGGTCAACTCCCCATTAATATATTCGGTAATCGTGCCTATCTAGAACGGGCGGGAACGCGGAACCTGGCTGAATATGATTGGCTAGTATGGCACGCTGACGATAGTTTGCTGAATATGGAACCTGTACTGAAACGGGAAATACCCAACGCGCGAATCGTGTTGCGGACCAGCTGTTACAATGAACTGTTTGAAGCAGTAAATGCGGGTATGGGTGTAAGCTTGTTATCCCCGCTGCGACTCCCGAAAACACACCAATTGCAGGCGTTATCACCATCGCTGCATCAATTTGACCTAGGGGTGTGGCTGCTCAGCCACCCGGACTTGCGTAACCGGGAGCGAATCAGGGTATTCAGGGACTTTATGATTGAGCACTTAGGCGGCGCACTGACAAAGCACTGGAAAACAAATTAGAATCACCGTCCCCCAGCACAGGCAATTCACCCTCACCTCACATAATTCCAAACCCCTTGCCCATACGCTCGATCACCCTCAATTCTGCCAGTGCCTGTTGGCGTTTAGCGCGGATGGCACGTGTCTCTCTCCCGTGTAACGTCTTTGCAGCACCGCACAGGTTTCGGCCTTGTTGAGTGCGAGGCCCGGTTGACCGGCCACCATGGATGCGGCAGACGCGCTTACCTCGTATTGCAGGGGATCGGCACTGTTGTTTCGTACGTTTAGATTTGGCTTGGCATCGTGGGCACCGAATCCGTCCACCCAGTGTAAGGATGAAGGGGTCTTTTTCACTGGACCTCTTGGGTGCATCTCCTTGTATTGGGTCTGCAGTTTCATGTCGTTCTGTAGAGGCAGATTCCACGCTATGCCGAATCTGGTTATATAGTGGCATTTGATGATTTCCTTTTTATTTCTTCACCATGGAGGTCTACTCAACAGCTCCAGATAAAAGTCCAAAAACTCCAAAATCGATTTATTAGACATTTTGGATAGCGGCCCAAAACTCCAAATAGTCAACCCCCCCTTTAGGGGGGGACTATGGACAGGAAAAATCGGTTTATTCTTCTGGCAGCCACAACCAGCCTTCATCCGTCACTGAATCGATACCTGTATGGAGAAACCCATTCCCAACCAAGTCGTTAATAATCTTCTTTGCCCGATTATTCCGCTTACTAGAGTCAACAGTGCTCAACCCGGCTTTTACCACATCTATGCCGGAATCGGCTCTAATACAGGCTGAAGCGTACGGCGCGCCCGCAATACCTTTGGTAGAAGTATCCTTGAGAAGTTGTTTAATCGCTTTGTAGGCTGGTTCTTGACTGGACCCGGTTGGTTCTGGTCTCTGAAAAACGAGTGCTTCAGATTTCACAGTGCATGAGGTCTCTGCATCACCATCATCGTCATAGCCCAGATGGTGTCGCGCTAAACGAAATCCAAACTTCTTACCATCTTCCTCGTCCTTCAACTTGGATGAAGACCTCATCCAATAATGTTCTGGCCATAGCTCGAAAACCGTGTGGACACATCTCTTCATTCGTCAACCCAATCGACCTGAGAGCTGTTCTGACTGCATTATCGCTGATAGGTCAATTCAATTGCCGGAGGCTTGGAAAAACGTAAACCGCATTACCCGTTAAAAGCTGTAGGGATTTCAATTCTGCTAGCGCTTGACTGCTCAGCGGTACTATATGTTCGCGCCGCATCTTCATTTTCTCTGCCGGTATTTCCCAACGATGGAGATCCCAACGGATTTCACGCCATTCCATTTTTCTGATTTCACCCGGTCGCTGGAACAATAACGCCGACAACCGCAAAGCTGACTTCACAACAACAGAACCACGAAAACAATCGATACCGGCTAAGAGCCTAGCAACGTCACGGGGATCCGTCAGCGCCGCACGATGGGCCTTTTTGTGTGTTTTTAAAGCTCCATGTAAGTCTGCAGAGATATCGCGCTCAGCCAACCCCGATGCAATCGCAAACCTAAAAATCTGACCACAAGTTTGCTTCGCTCGATGCGCTATATCGACCGTTCGATTTTCAATACGGCGAAGAACGACCAATAACTCTGATGCGGCAATCTCTGCTATCGGCCGGTTTCGGAGGTAAGGAAAAAGATCTTTTTGTAGAATCCGCAGAGTACGTACACGATAGCTATCTGACTTGTCCGCGAGTTTTCTTTCAAACCAATCCAACGCTACAGATTCGAAAGTGGACGCCGCGGCACATAGCACTGCACTCTTATGCAATTGCTTTTGTTGAGAAGGGTCTATGTTCTTAGCTAAATCGGCTCGAGCGTTAGCATGCGCAAGACGAGCCTCCTTGAGTTCTACTTCTGGGTATATGCCAAGAGATAGCGTCTTGCGAACGCCAGCATAACGATAATCATATCGCCAATATCGATGCCCCTTAGAAGTCACCAAGAGGTAGAGACCACCGCCATCAGTTAATTTCTTACGCTTTCCTGCTACAGCCTTTGAGGATCTGACTGCAACCGCCGTCAACTTGCCCATAAGATTACCCTTAGATACCGTCAAAAAAGGACATCCGAACTAAAAGTACCGTCAAAAGTACCGTCAATTTCGTCGGATGTACTTGAATCCAAATGGATATTATAACAGCAGGAGAGAGATAAAATCCTTTAAAAACAGAGGCTTTGAACAACATAGGACTTTAAAATTGGTCGGGACGGCAGGATTTGAACCTACGACCACCACACCCCCAGTGTGGTGCGCTACCAGACTGCGCTACGCCCCGATTTGATTGGCATTCTAACAGCATCGTTTGCGCGTTTCTAACGACAATTGGCTAATCGAGGGCAATACCCTCAAATAAATCGGGTTAGTGCTTAATCGTTTTCAGCAGGTCCTCTAACTCGGCAATCATCTGCTTTACCAATTGCTTGGACTGGCTCTTATCTTCTTTTTGCTCGGCCCCAGACAACCGCTGGCGAGCACCGGTTATCGTGAACCCTTCGTCGTAAAGCAGCGCCCTAATCTGACGAATCATTAACACATCTTGACGTTGATAATAACGGCGGTTGCCACGCCGCTTAACGGGGGAGAGTTGCGGGAACTCTTGCTCCCAGTATCTTAAGACGTGCGGCTTTACCGCGCACAAGAGGCTAACTTCACCAATCGTGAAATAGCGCTTTCCTGGTATGACCGGAAGATCAGAAGTCGCTGTCTGGTCCTGCATAGGTTTCTACTCGAGCCTTAAGCTTCTGGCCAGGTTTGAAGGTCACGACGCGACGCGCCGAAATGGGAATATCTTGCCCCGTCTTAGGGTTACGGCCCGGACGGGAACTCTTATCACGCAAGTCAAAGTTGCCAAACCCGGAAATTTTGACCTGCTCGTTGGATTCAAGCGACAACCGAATTTCTTCGAAGAATGCTTCAACAATTTCTTTGGCTTCGCGCTTGTTCAGCCCCAACTCTTCAAACAGTTGTTCGGCCATTTCTGCTTTGGTTAACGCACTCATACTTTTTACCTTCATCGCGCCTTGATTACGTTACCGCGCGCTATCTTAATTGCGCCTGCAACTGACTCTCCAGAGCTTGCACGACTTCAGCCATGGCCGTATTGATTTCCTCATCCGTTAGAGTGCGCGAAGGGTGCTGGAAGGTCAAGCCCAGACCCACGCTTTTCTGATTGGGATCAATGCCTTTACCCATATACACGTCAAATAACTTTAAATGCAGTAGCGTATCCCCTGCACTCATCTCGATTACAGATCGCACGGACGTGGCTGAAACAGAACGCGCAATCAAGATGGCGATATCCCGACGAACGCCGGGGTGCTTCGAGACCTCTTGGACCGATGGCACGTGTTGACGGAGCGCAAGCGATAGATCGATTTCCGCGACATAAGCCGGCGCCCTCAAATCAAATTGAGCTGCAACGCTTGCCTCCAATAAGCCTATCTGTCCTAAAGGCACATTATCCTTGAGTATCCGCGCGCTTTGTCCTACTTGTAAACCACTGATCTCACACGCTTCAAACGTTAACCCTGTCTCACCTAAAAGCGCCTCAAGGTCGCCTTTTAAGTCAAAGAAATCGACCAAGTCAGATGTGTTCGCCCAACCTTCAGGGAATCTCTGACCACTCAAAACCAGTGCTAATCGTTCCTGCTGCGCGATGGCGTCGAACGACAGCGCTTTCTCACCTTGCTGATGAAAGACCAAACCCATTTCAAACAATCGAACATTGCTTTGTTGCCGGTTCTGGTTATGCACGAGCGCCTTTA
>Ga0206125_10002878_pt1 | contig 17384 bp, 11 predicted proteins | sample Helgoland_Spring_4_FD_148598 | JGI IMG/M metagenome (GOLD analysis project Ga0206125, IMG submission 148598) | Pelagic subsurface seawater microbial communities from Kabeltonne, Helgoland, North Sea - Helgoland_Spring_Bloom_20160331_1 | ecosystem: Environmental > Aquatic > Marine > Epipelagic ... | reverse complement strand
GCCTTTTTCGCGACGCTATAGAGCGCGACGCTTTAATATTGACGCCCAATCATCGTCTGGCCGCCAAGATTAATGACGCCTGGGCACTGGCGATAGGCAAATCTGTGTGGCGCCAACCACGCGTCTACTCCATTGATCACTGGCTAAAATACTGCTGGGATGAACTTCAGGATCAAAACCATTCTCTGGTCTCCGGGCTCGCAGTAGTCGGCGCACAGCAGAGCCGCTACTACTGGGAGCGGGCTATTGCTAAAGATGATCTAGCCCATAGCAGCAGTTACGCAAAAATTGCCTCGGATACACTAAAGACATTACAGAACTGGAACCTCAGTGCAGATCAGGTACCGGGCGAGACACCGGCGGTGGAATACTTTAAGCGCTGGACCAATAGCTTTGAGGAGCTGTTACAGAAAAACAAATTGATCAGCCAGCAATCCAGTTGGCAGCTTATACAGCGTGGCTTTGAACAGGCTGCCCTGCCCGCTGAAGCAGAGATAATACTCTATGGCTTTCAATCCATGCCGCCACTACAGGCGCATGTTATCGAAACTGCCAGCAGCTCAATCGTTAAAGTAGATTCAGATAGCACGGCTTCTAAAAATAATAATCAGGCCTACCGTCTGGAATGTCAGGATCCTCAAGCGGAACTGCGGATGGCGGCTAACTGGGCCGCTCAGCAGCTAAAGGCTAAACCCGAACAGCGGCTGGGTATTATTGTGCCGGATCTGAATAACAGCCTGCCGCAGGTTGCCCGAGTGGTTAGCGAGGCTCTTAAGTCTGAAGAGACTGAGATGCTGGTCAATATCTCGGCGGGTACAGCTCTGGCGGATACAGCGGTTATAAGTGCAGCCCTTGAGCTTATCGAAATCTTGCAATACGAACGACCACTGAATAACTGGCTGCAACTTCTCTACTCACCGTTTTCAGCCTTTGATCAATTGCCACTGCAATATCGTGTTGACTGCGAGCTGGCTCTGCGTAAAACCCGACGCTTTGAATTTACTCTCGAAAAGTTTTTATCGACAATTATGCCTGATGGAGAATCGCAGCAGATTGATGAACAGCATCGTCAATCAATCGTCGATATTCTCCAGCCTTTAATTGATCTAAAAAGATTTTCCAAGGTCAAAACCGGCACCCAGAAAAACTTCACTGGCTGGGCTCAGTTCTTCAATCAATTTCTTGCCGATATGGATTGGCCTGGCAGCCGCAGTTTAAACAGTATTGAGTACCAGCAGCGCCAGCAGTGGGATAGTACTATTGAGCAGTTCTGTACTCTCGATAACCTGGGGATTGAAGTGGGTCTGGCTACCGCTTTAAAACATCTACAGCTGCTGGCACAGGACTCGGTATTTCACCCTAAAACTGCCGATGCACCATTGCAGATTCTGGGGTTATTGGAAGGCTCGGGACTGCACTTTGACCAACTGTGGATTGTCGGCATGCACAGCCAGAACTTCCCCGCTTCAGTGGCAATTAATCCGCTGTTGCCAGCAGACTTTCAGCGTCAATATGAAATGCCCCACAGTCTTCCCGAGCGTGAATTGCAGATCGCTCAAGAGTTGCTGTCAGGCTATAAAAATAACAGCCAGCGATTGATTCTTAGCTACCCGCTTCTGCGTGGTGAAGAGCAACTTGAGCCCAGCCCCTTAATTCGCGATATAGCGGTATCCAACGGCGCAGAATTATTTGTTGAGCCAGAGACTTATCCGCCCTGGTTAGAAAAACCTGAGCAGTGCGAACTGGTTGAAGATCGCGCCCCCGCCTACAACCCGGCGAGTGAAAATATACGTGGCGGCAGCAAGCTTTTGGAAAATCAGGCGATCTGTCCCTTTAATGCCTTTGCCACTCATCGCCTTAAAGCCGAGCCGCTGGAGGAACCTATTCAGGGCCTAACGGCAATGGATCGCGGTTCACTGATTCATGAAATACTTTTCCGTTTGTGGACTGAGTGGAAAAGCTCCAGCCATCTCAATGCACTTTCCGAAGAACAACTCTCTGCGCAGTTATCGACAACCATTGCCGATACATTAATTGAATGGGCTCCTCGCCATAGTGTTCTGCGCGGTGAGCGCTTCCGGGCTCTGGAGCAACAGCGTTTGGAAAAATTACTTCGCGAATGGATCGACGAGGAAAAGCAGCGCGAGCCTTTTGAGATTGCTAATTTGGAGAGCAGTGCGAGCATACGATTTGGTGATCTCAATATTTCACTGCGTCTGGATCGAGTCGATCAAATAGGTGATAAATTACTGATTATTGATTACAAAACCGGTCGCGTTCAACCCAGCAAATGGGAGGGAAGCAGGCCTGTTGAACCTCAGTTGCCGCTCTATCTTTTGGCCAGCAAACCTCAGGCCAATGGCTGTGCCTTTGCTCAGTTGCGGGCTGGTGATATTAAATTTATTGGCAGCAGTGACAGCCAGCTGATCAGCTTTGAAAAACCTGCGGAACACTGGTCAGAGCAAATTGATGAATGGCAGTCTGCACTGTCTAATTTAGCCGCTGAGTTTTGTCAGGGTTATACCAGTGTGGAAGTTCATCATAAGACCAGCTTTGGATATCAGGATCATTTACTGCCGTTAAATCGCTGGCCTGAAGAATCGGATATTAACGCTGCTCTTCCAAACAATTCCAATGCTGCGACTGAAGAGGATAATCTATGAATCAGTCAGTAGTAGATAGCCCGCAACGGCAGATGGCACTGGACCCAACCCAGAGCTTTATTGTCTCTGCACCAGCTGGCTCAGGTAAAACCGGACTGATCACCCAGCGGGTTTTACGCTTGCTATGTAGCGTAGAAAATCCCGAAGAGATTCTCAGCATCACCTTTACCCGCAAAGCCGCGGGCGAGATGAGCAGTCGTATTCACAGTGCTCTGCAAGCTGCGGCCTATGAGCCGAGACCAGAAAATGAGTACGAGGCCCAGACCTGGGATATTGCTGCCCAGGCCCTAGAGCGCAATAACCAGCTGGGATGGAATCTGCTCGAGATGCCCGGTCGTCTGCGTATTCAGACTATTGATGGTTTCTGTCGCTATATTGCCAGCCAGTTTGCTCTGGAAACTAAACTCGGCGCCCTGCCCGAGCCCAGTGAACAACCTGCGGTTCACTATGAACTGGCGGCACGCAATCTATTGCAAAGAATTGAAGAAGAGGGCGAGGTCGGCGAACAGCTAGCTGTACTGCTGGCCCATACCGGCAACGACACAGCGCGCTGCGAACGACTGCTGGCAGATATACTTGGCAAGCGTGAGCAGTGGTTGCCACTGATTTTTGATGCCAAGGGGAATCAACATTATTTCCAGCAGGTGATCGACCAGATTATTGGTGAGACACTTTTAAAACTGCAGGATACTCTACTGCCGATTGCTGGTGAGTTGCTTAGCTTGGCAGATTTTGCCGCTAACCATATACCCACAGATAAACCCTCTCCCCTGTCTGAGCTGGCCGGTATTACCGAGCTGCCGGATATCAGCCTTGAGGGTATTCAGCAGTGGAAGATATTACTCGGCATGCTGGTTACCGGGAAGAAAGAACCGCGCAAGCAGGTGACAAAAAATGAGGGCTTTCCCACAGACCAAAAAGAGACCAAGCAGCGTATGCTGGTGCTATTGGATTGGTGCCGCAACCATCCCGATATCCATGAGTTAATTCTCAATGCACTGTATCTGCCTGAGTCAGAGATCAACCAATCTCAGCAATTGATACTCGATGCGCTTAGCTGTCTGCTTCGCCACTTAGCCGCTGAACTTGTGACTGTATTTAAACAGCATGATCAGTGCGACTATCCGGCGATTACTCTGGCGGCACTGGAAGCCATGGAGCCCTCTCCCGAAGATGAATCTATCTCCGATATCACTCTGCGTCTGGATTACCAGCTGCGGCATATTCTGGTGGATGAGTTTCAGGATACCTCGGGTGCGCAGATAAAATTACTCGAACACCTGATTGCCGGTTGGCAGCCAGACGATGGCCGAACCCTGTTTCTGGTGGGCGATGCTATGCAATCGCTGTACGGTTTTCGCAATGCCAATGTCGGACTGTTTATCAATGCACAGCGCCATCCGATTGGCCCGGTGCAGTGCACGCCGCTGGCATTAAGCTGCAATTTTCGCTCACAAAAGGGTGTTATTGACTGGGTAAACGATACTTTTAATCAGGCATTTCCCGCAGTTGCGGATATTAGTCGCGGTGCGGTGCCCTACTCAACATCTGAAGCCTTTAAAGCCTCGGGCAATGATCCCGCAGTTAGCTTCCAGGGTTTTTGTGGCGATGATTATCAACAGGCCGAGGCTGACTATATTGCCAAGACCTGTAGAGCGATATGCGATAACCAGCCGGGTGAATCTATTGCGATATTGGTGCGCGGCCGCGGTCATCTGAAAAGCATTGTTTCAGCCCTGCGTGAAGCCAAGCTTAAATGGCAGGCTATCGATATCACCCCACTGGCTAGCCGAATGCCGGTGATTGATATGCTTACGATTACCCGTGCCCTGCTTTCACCGGCGGATAAAATCCCCTGGCTGGCCCTGTTGCGGGCACCCTTTTGTGGTTTTGATGCCGCTGATCTATTAACCATTAGCAATAGCGCTTTTGATAATAACTCTAATAAAAGTTCAGGTTCAAAACATGGCGATGCGATTCTCGCGCAGCTGCAAAGGCTATCTAATTCTGAAGATTGTAAGCAGGCTTATAATCAATTGTCGGAACATGGCCAGAGCGCGCTGCAACGCGTTGTACCCCTGCTTTTATCTGCCTGGAAAAACCGTTCCCGCAACAGCCTGCGTGAAACTGTTGAACAGCTGTGGATTGAACTGGGTGGACCAGCAACCCTAAGTGGCAGCGCTGATCTCAGCGATGTGCGCAGCTATCTAGATCTGCTGGAAAGCTGGCAGTGTGCAGGAAGTCTGAGCGATTGGGCGGGTTTCCAGCAAGCGATTGAGAAGCTTTATGCAGCGCCATCTGGGGACAGCTCTTCAGAAAACAAGACTGAAAATAGTAACCAAACCGTGATTCAACTAATGACCATTCACAAGTCCAAGGGACTGGAGTTTGATCATGTGATACTGCCGGGGCTGGCGCGTTCATCGGGGTCTGATAAAAAACCCCTGCTGCGCTGGACTCAATATATAGATGAAGACAACCAGATGTCATTAATGATGGCTCCACTGGGTGCTCACGATGAAGAAGATGATAGCGTCTACAGCTACCTTAAACATGAAGATGCCTTTAAGACGCGTCTGGAAAATACTCGGGTGCTGTATGTGGCGGCAACTCGAGCAATTCGCAAACTGTATTTATCCGCCTCGCTAAAAGCGGCGAAAAAACAGGGCTGGCTGGCACCGGGTAAAGCTACTCTGCTGGCACCAATCTGGAAAACCATTGAAGCCGGGATAGATGATGAGACATACCCTGTCACACTAGGGCCGGAAGAGGATAAATCCGATCAGCTAATCACCCGACTACAGCATATACGTCGCCTGCCCGCGAAATTCGAAACCCAGACAGCATCTCAGGGTTCTATGTTGACCGGCAGTGAAGAGATAGCGATCGCTGCAGAAAATCAGGTCGATGAAAACTTATCTACCCGCGCAAGATTACTCGGCACCGTGCTTCACCGCACCCTTAAACAGATCGCCAATGAGGGGCTGACCAAATGGACAGAGCAACGTATTGCTCAGCTGCCGACCGCCTGGGCAGCGCAGCTTAAAGAACAGGGAATACTAGCCAGCAGTGCTGAGCTCGACAGTCTTGAGGATGCTATTCAACGTATGCTCGCAGATCCAAAGGGTCAGTGGATACTGCACAGCCATGACCAGGCACAGTGTGAGCAAGCCCTGGGTTATTACCAACCAGAGCAAAATCGCGCCGGCACTTCGGTGATTGATAGAACCTTTGTCGATCAGGGTCTGCGCTGGATTATTGACTATAAGTTTTCCAGGCCGGCAGCTGACGAGAGCGAGGCGCAATTTATCGCCAGACAGACCAACGCCTATCAGGGGCAGCTGAGGCACTATGCCAACCTGTATAGAAGCCTGCAGGACAATCCCGTGCGCTGTGCTCTGTATTTTCCGCAAATCCCTATGTTTATTGAGGTTGAGGCTGAATAATCTTCAATATTGATAATATTTAAGTACAATGGCCCTCTTGATTAAAGTTAATTGTTAGGAATTCCAATATGGATCCCCACGCAGTAGAAAATATTAATATTGAATCCCCAGAGATTCTTATTACTCCGGCACAACTGAAGCGCGAAATCCCGCTTTCAGAATCAGCCCGTGAGGTTATTTCACAGGGCCGCACAGATATTGAAAATATCCTTGAGCGCAAAGACCATCGCGTTATTGTTGTGGTTGGCCCCTGCTCAATTCACGACCTGAAAGCCGCTCAGGAATATGCTGTGCGACTAAAAGCGCTTGCCGAGAAAGTCAGCGATACATTGCTGATCGTTATGCGTGTCTATTTTGAAAAGCCACGCACCACCACTGGCTGGAAAGGCTTGATTAACGATCCGTTTATGAACGACTCGTTTAAAATTACCGACGGTCTGCATATAGGTCGCCAGTTACTTCACGATATTCTTGAGATTGGCCTGCCAACGGCAACCGAGGCACTTGATCCTATTTCACCTCAGTATATGCAGGACCTGATCGCCTGGTCTGCAATTGGTGCTCGCACTACAGAGTCCCAGACGCACCGCGAGATGGCTTCTGGGCTATCCTCGTCGGTCGGCTTTAAGAACGGTACAGATGGCAGCCTGACGGTGGCAATTAATGCCTTACAATCAGTGGCCAGCCCTCATCGCTTTTTAGGTATTAACTCTGAGGGTAATGTTTCCATTATTACCACCAAGGGAAATCCTTATGCCCATGTGGTATTACGCGGCGGTAATGGCAAGCCCAACTACGACTCTGTGAGCGTTTCAATCTGCGAACAGGAATTGGAAGCCGCCGGTGTTGCGCAGAATATTATGGTTGATTGCAGCCATGCCAACTCAAATAAAGACCACAACCTGCAGCCGCTGGTTCTGGACAATGTCAGCAACCAGATTCTCGAAGGCAATAAGTCGATTATCGGTGTGATGATTGAGAGCCATCTAAAAGCTGGCAACCAGAAGCTGTCTAGCAATGCCGATGAGATGGAGTATGGGGTTTCAGTAACTGATGCCTGTATCGACTGGGAAACCACCGAAGCTTCACTGATTTCAATGGCTGACAAGTTGCGAGATATTCTTAAGACTCGCTAACAGCTGTTAATAGCAACTGAAAAAGCCCCTGCCCTTTATTGAGCTGGGGCTTTTTTATATATACTCTTAAACACTCTAACTAACGCACAAATAAACTGACCAGAGACAAACTCTCTTATGCCTAGAATACTTTTACTTATCGCAATTATCTTTTCCGTTTGGTACTGGTGGAAAATAGTTAAAAGTTTACCCAGTGAAAAGCGTCGCCCATTTCTATGGAAAACAGCATTCTGGTCAGTGCTGGGATTTTCTGTTCTGCTGGTTGCCAGCGGCAGAATGCATTGGCTGGGCGCAGGCCTCGCGGTCCTAGTTCCACTGGCTAAAGGTGCCTTAACTTTGGGCTTGCGAGCCCTGCCTTTTGTGCAGATTCTCAGCCGCTTTAAAACCAGCCCTTCACAATTTCGCACCAAATCTCTGCTAGTTCAGGTGAATTTCTCAACCCGAGAGATGGACGGTGAAATATTGCAGGGTGAGTTTACCGGCAAGCGGCTTTCAGAATTAAGCCCAGAGCAACTTCAAATATTGGCCGAGTCGCTAAAAGAGTCCGATCGCGAATCCTACCTGTTACTGCAAACCTATCTGATGCGCAATAATCGCGGTGGATCGCAGCAGAGTTATCAGGCCAACAATCTCTCCGAGCTATCGGAGAAAGAAGCCTATGAAATACTTGGTCTGCAACCCAACGCCTCCAAGGAAGATATAGTTAAAGCCCATAAACGCCTGATACAGCGCCTGCACCCGGATCGCGGTGGCAGCGACTATCTGGCAGCCAAAATCAATGCCGCAAAGGATAAACTTAGCTAATTGTTTGCAGTCCTTAGCCCGCCTATCTCTTTTCACCTCAGGTTACAGTTCAATATAAAGTGATAACTGGTTCGCATTATCAACTTGCACTGGTTGCGCCTCTTCTGACAACCCATAAAATCGCCACATCAGAAATATATTTGTGTTGGCAAGCTGCTGACAAGGAGACAGAAAGGATGGGCATCACCAAATCAACTGTGGGTAAAATTCTCGGCTGCATTGCTGTAGCTGCATGTTTCAACCAGTCAACAGTTGCTGAAACCGTTGAAATCACCTATGAAGGTCGCGGTACAACGACAACATTAGATGTTAAAAATGGCCCTGATATTAGAACTGGCGCCTTTGAACTAACCATTGATGGCAATACCACTCTTGCTGTTACCAATGATAACTCCAGTCATTATCTAAATACTTGGGATGCAACGGTAAACACCTACAACGATATTCAAAATGGTGCAGGTAAATATAATAATCGTCGCAACGACAAGACCAAATACAGTCAGGCTGGCTATTTGTTTACCCTGCTGGATTTTTCTGAGACCCTCAGTGAGACAGCAGCGAAATACAACGCTCTGGTAAACTATGTTATCTGGGATATTATGGGTTCAGTGCCCAAGCTTAATGATCGTTCAGATCGCCGCACGGCCAATCAACTTAAAGAACAGGCCAGCGACCAGAAAACTTTTGATTGGTCGAGCACTATGCTTGTTTACACCTCTAATGAGCGTCTGGCTGGAAGAGAGCTTTTCGCCTCGGTTCAGCCCCCTATAGCAACACCCATTCCCAGTGCTCTGTTTCTGTTTGGCTCAATGGCTTTAGGGCTATTTGGTATAGCTACAAGAAGGCGAATTAATGGTTGATACTGACCTTAAACCCTGACAAAAACAAAAAGGCTCCCGATGGAGCCTTTTTTTATATCTGTTAATCCGTTTTTAAGCTTTATTATTTTATCAATAGTCATGGGAAACATAGCCAACAATATAGCCTGAGAAGCAATTGATCTTTACAATAGCCCCATTAATTAAATGGTCAATTCAATGTCACAGCAATCAGCAACAATCGAACTTACCCAGGATCTTATTCGCCGCCGTTCAGTTACGCCGGAGGACTGCGGTTGTCAGCAGGTTATGATCGATCGATTAGCCGCTATTGGCTTTCATATTGAGAAGCTGCGCTTTGCTGATGTAGATAATTTCTGGGCCGTGCGTGGCACTCAGGGACCGACCCTGTGCTTTGCCGGTCATACCGATGTGGTTCCCACCGGACCGGAAGAGAACTGGCAGTTACCACCCTTTGAAGCCGAGATTAAAGATGGCTACCTCTTCGGCCGCGGCGCGGCTGATATGAAGGGTTCACTGGCTGCCATGGTTGTCGCTGTAGAACGTTTTGTGGCTGAGAATCCGGATCATTCCGGGCAGATTGCTTTTCTGATTACCAGTGATGAAGAAGGTGTGGCGACTGACGGCACAGTGAAAGTTGTCGAATGGCTAAAAGAGAGAAATAACCTACCGGAATGGTGTCTGGTCGGTGAGCCTTCGAGCACGGCAAAATGTGGCGATATTATCAAGAATGGTCGTCGCGGATCACTGGGCTGCACGCTGAGTGTAAAAGGTCTTCAGGGGCATGTGGCCTACCCTCACTTAGCAGATAACCCAGTGCATCGCGCTGCGCCGGCACTGGCAGAACTCGCCGCTGAAGAGTGGGATCAGGGCAATGCATTTTTCCCCGCCACCAGCTTTCAGATATCTAATATCAATGGCGGCACTGGCGCTACTAATGTTATTCCCGGTGAGCTGGAGGTTATCTTTAACTTCCGCTTCTCTACCGAGCTTACTGAACAGCAATTAATCGAGCGCACAGAAACAATACTCGATAAGCACGGCCTTGAATACAAGGCTAATTGGAACCTGAGCGGCCTGCCATTTTTAACCGCCGAGGGCGATCTGGTCAGTGCTACAGTTGCCAGTATTACCGAAGTGACAGGTCTTGAGCCGGAATTATCGACTGCGGGCGGTACTTCTGATGGCCGCTTTATCGCTCCTCATGGCGTTCAGGTTATTGAACTGGGGCCGGTTAACGCAACCATCCATAAGATCGATGAAAATATCAGTGTCGATGATCTCAATACACTGACGGATATTTACCAGACGCTATTGACCAAGCTATTGGCATAAATACTTTTTTAAGAGAAATACGAACCCAAAAGGGAGTTGGCTATTACCCCTTATATTAGTTTTTTGTACCTATCGACAATCCTAATCTGGGGTTCAACCTGGCTTGCCATAACCTACCAGCTTGGCGAAGTTGATCCATTAGTTTCAATTATCTATCGCATGACTCTGGGTTCAGTACTTTTGTTTATCTGGTGTTTGGCGAGAAAAATCCCACTAAAAATAAACCCTGTCACCCATGGTTTTTTACTTGCTCAGGGCGGTTTCTTATTCGGCTTAAATTTCTGGGCTATTTATCTCGCTGAAATCCATCTAACCAGCGGAATTGTCGCGGTTATATTTTCGCTTTTAGTATTTTTCAATATTATTAATGGACGGATTTTTCTAAAACAGCCTGTTTCAGGAATAACTCTGGCTGGTGGAATTATCGGTATGCTTGGGGTGGGCATGCTGTTTTACCCAGAAATTATTAAATACTCTTCCTCTGAAAACTCACTGATTGGCTTTTCGATGGCTGTCTTAAGCGTACTTATAGCCTCTTTCGGAAATATAGCCGCCACTCGCAATGGTCGTACGGGTCTTTCTGTATGGTCTATAAATGCCTGGTCAATGCTATATGGTTCAGTTACTTTATTAGTAATCGCATTAGTAAGTGGTGTTGAATTTACCTATGAGACTACTTTTGAGTACACAGCTTCACTGGTTTATCTCTCTGTATTCGGCACTGTCCTGGTGTTTGGTGCATACCTTAAATTACTGGTTAGCATCGGCCCGGATCGCGCCAGTTTTACAGCACTGATTATTCCTTTTGTCGCGATTATGTTATCGACAATATTTGAGGACTATCAGTGGACTCCCCTGGCTATAGCCGGGTTTGCCACCGTCGTATTTGGCAATTTTCTGGTGATTACCAGACGTTAGAAATAACAAACCTGGCAGATTAGCCAGGAAGCTTTTTCAGGGTATAGATATCGTAGCGTGTCGACTTACCCTCTAGGGAGTAACTGGGTTTGCTCTCAGCCAGATAGCAGGCTCCCGCCGGACGTTTGACCACCACTCTGTAGTTGGCCACTGCAAGTGCCAGAGCCAACAGCTTATCAGCATCTAAATCAGCGCCAACAATGGCATGGAAGGCCTGCATCTGTTTTTTGACCTTAGCGGACTTCTTGCGCTCGGGAAACATCGGATCCACATAGACTACATCTGCAGAGGTTATATCAGCCCCCTGCTGGAGGTACTCTGCTGAATTGGCTTCAACCAGACTGATCCTTTGCATAATACCCCTTAAATCGGAATCATCCTCTGCGCTGATGGCAGCTCTTGCCAGACCATCGGCAAGCAGACTGTGGACTATAGGGTTGCGCTCAAGCATGGTGACAGCGCAGCCAAGGGAGGCAAGCACAAAAGCATCGCCACCAAGCCCTGCAGTCAGATCAAGTACTTTTGGAGAAAACTTGCCGGAGACACCTATGGCTTTGGCAATTGCCTGACCATTGCCACCACCAAAACGACGGCGGTGACTGTGAGAACCACCGGCAAAGTCACACTGTATTGGCCCATAGCCCTTATCTGCGGATGGCACCAAGGATAAACCGGATTCGGAGAACTCCAGTAAATAGTCATAGTCAGCTGAATGTTCTGTGCGCTGGGGCAAATCCAGCTTGGCAGACAGTTGCCTGGCATTTTCCTCAAGGGCACTTGAAGAATAAGATATTTGAATAACTGGCATAGGGCTATTTATTATAGGGGGCCATTTGTAAAATCCGCGTATGGCTATTTAACCACTGAATAGTAATTAAGTGCAGGTTATTCTCGGCATTAATCCACTTGACGACAAAACAGTTATTCAATCGAATAGATTTTAATCAGCGGTGGCTTAAAATCACTTTCTCATCTAGCAAAGAAATATGTCTACTTTATTACCAATTCAAAAAGATACCCACAAAAGCTGTGGATAACTTTGTGGATTAAATGGGGTTTGGATAGGTTAAGCCCCTAAAAAACCGGCATTTTTGTTAAATTGATCAAATTTTAACCACATAATTAATTACTTAAAAATCAATAAGTTACAAATTCATAGAGCAAATATCAATAAGTTACAGAGCTTTTATTAAAAAGTTTCTAGATATTCGGTCTATCTGTGGAAAAAAGTCATAAATAAATTGAAAAAGTTGGTTTAAAACTAGAAAAAGTGTTTGCAGTGTAAGAAAAAAAATGCTTCCCAGATAAATTTACGCTGAGGATTTCTGTGCTTAATTGAGCTCTAGCCAATCAAAGCCCTGCTGCTGGCAGGCGTAATAAAGATTGCCACTGCTGGAAATAACCGGCTCTACCGCCGACCTGACTTTTTCAAGGGTATTGTTCTTATCGCTGATATGACCAATAACCAGCTGCTGGATGCGCTGCTGATCAATTGCCGAGAGCAATCTTGCTGTCTGCTGGTTGTTGAGATGCCCCCAGGGACCTGCGACACGGTCTTTGAGAAACTCTGGGTATGGCCCAGCGTGAAGCATATCCAGGTCGTGATTGGCCTCGACCAACAGGCCATCGCAGTTGGCATAGGCGGACTCTATATGCGGGGTTAATGAGCCGACATCGGTAAGTATACCGAGCTGGTGGTTATCGCTGTTAAACAGGAACTGTACGGGCTCACGAGCATCGTGGGGAACAGGTACTGGGGTCACTGAGAGATCGCCGACCTGAAACTCTGTGTGGCTATCAATAATATGGAAAGGAAAGGCTCTATCGTCAGCTTTGCGGCTGTGTATACAGCCGGCGGTGACATAGACATCGATATCAAACTTGGCGGAGAGCGGCACTACGCCCTTCCAGTGATCACTGTGTTCGTGAGTCACCAGAATGGCATCTATATCGTTGGGGGTCTTGCCAAGCTTTTCTAGGCGCTTTGCGGTATCTCTGATAGAGAAACCGCAGTCGACCATGACGCAGGTGTCACGCCATTCGACAAGCGTGGCATTGCCCTTGCTGCCACTGCCGAGAGATGCAAAGCGCATAAACTATGCGCCTTAGGACATATTGTTGCGTAAAATCTTTAATAGTCGCAGGGCTTGAGCTCTATCCAGCCCTTCAGCTTCGGGGCCAACAATACGCACTTCGACATCGGCGCCAACCACCTGTACTAACACGCGGTAGTTAACTTCAAGAATCTCATCACTGTCTTCACCAAACCAGCGAGCAAAAAAGCCCGGCTTATCCGCTAGCTGATCTGTGTAGTTTACGTAGATAGCTCCCTCTGAACGATTGTGGTCTACGAGACTGTAGCCACCGCGATCAGCGGAGTACAAAATGGATGCCCAGGCGCGATCAAAGCTCAGCTTGGCTTGAATAAAGGGATCGGCGACTTCCGGGGTGACTACAGTTACCTTAGCTTCGCCACCTATATCCTGCGCCAATAGAGAGACCGAGGCATAATTGGTCGCGCCAGCCAGGTCGCTGGCAACCATGCTGAGCATCTCTTTTTCACGCTTGTCGCTATCGGAAGCCTGCGGCCATTCGGCCTGTTCTTCTTCAGAGCGCACAGCCTGGTTGTGCAATAGTGATATCTCGGAACTGTTTAACTGAACACCTGGAGAGATCTGGAAGCGGAAACGGTGGGAGTTCTCTTCATCAGAATTAAACTTCACCCAGACAGTTTCAATAATGCCCGATGAACCTTCAGCCAGAGCAGCGGGAACACCACTGCGATTTAAAACATTGCGCACACGTGGCCAGACTTCACTCGGAGGAATATTGATCAACACCCAGCGACGACCTTCCAAACTTTGAATCTTAACCAACTGTTCGAAGGTGTTTACCGATGCCGGCTGTGGACGTGGTGCTTCAAAGGCAACCAGCTCAACTGACTCGGAGGGAATCTGTGGGATCGGGTAGATCTGTCCGACAACAGAGCGATCTAGACCGGCGGGAATTGTCGTTGCCTCGGTCTCTTCAGCGAGCAGATAGTCATTGCTGCGATCGCGCAGACCCAACCAACCACAACCACTTAAACTAAGGATAACAGTGATATTCAGCGCGCTTATCAATGATTTCATTTTTATCGGTAGCCCCGTATTTTATTGTCGAAAGTAGTTAAACCAGCTCTGCATTAAGCATTGCCGCTCGAACTACCTCATAATGTGACTCAGAAAGTGGTGTCATTGGCAGACGCAGTGCGTTGGCCAACAGACCCAGTTCAGCCACAGCCCATTTCACCGGAATAGGATTGGCTTCAACAAACAGACTGCTGTGCAGTCCTTCCAGCTTGGCATCCAGTTGCTGAGCTCTGCCCGCATCACCGGACAGCGCCGCAGCGCACATCTCTGACATCAATTTTGGCGCAACGTTTGCGGTGACGGAAATATCACCATGTCCACCGAGTAGCATCAACTCTCTGGCGGTTGCATCATCACCGGAGTAGACGGCAAAGTCCTCGGGACATTGCTGAATAATTTCTCTGGCGCGCTCAAGATCACCAGTGGCTTCCTTAATACCGACAATATTATCAATCGCACTGAGGCGCAGAACAGTCTCGGGAAGCATATCGCAGGCGGTGCGACCCGGTACATTGTAGAGAATCTGGTCAATATCCACTGCTTCGGCAATCGCCCTGTAGTGCAGATACAAACCCTCTTGGGTCGGCTTGTTGTAGTAGGGAGTTACCAGCAGGCAGGCATCGGCGCCGGCATCAGCGGCAGCCTGAGTTAATTCAATGGCTTCGGAGGTGGAGTTTGCGCCGGTGCCAGCAATAATTGGAATACGACCAGCGGCCTGTTGCACAACCACGCTAATAACCTGAGCGTGCTCTGCAACACTGAGAGTGGCTGATTCGCCGGTGGTGCCAACCGCTACTATGCTGTTGGTGCCCTGCTCTATATGCCAGTCGACAAGCTTTTTTAGCGCGTCCCAATCCACCTCGAGAGAGTCCGGGTGCATCGGTGTTAGCAACGCGACAATACTTCCGCTAATCATGGCCTACTTCCTTTTAAAACTATTTCTAAAAATTGTTAGTAAAACTATTATATAAAGCTGCTGCTCGAACGAGACCCAATGGTACTGATGGCACTCAGGCTGTACAAGCTAAACCTGCGCTTAACCTGCCCGACGGCGACTTTTCTTTTTAGTCGGCAAGTCATATAAATCGGGCTCACCCTCAGGACGGTTTTTAAACCGTCGATGCACCCAGAGATACTGATCTGGCTGCAGCATAATAAACTCTTCGACAATCTTGTTTATTCTCGTGGTATCGACAAGATCGTCACCCACCGGGAAGTTTTCCAATGCTGGGTGGATGGTAACTTTATAGCCACGGGCACCGGGCAATCGGATATGGCTAAAGGGAACAACCGCCGCGCCGGTTTTATCGGCAAACCGTGCTGTAGCATAGACTGTCGCTGCCTGAATATTAAAAAACGGCACAAACAAACCCTGCTGCAGACCGTAGTCCTGATCTGGACCGTACCAGAGAGCACGACCATTTTTTAAAGCTTTCATGGTGCCGCGCACATCTCTGCGTTCGTAGACTACACCATTGCCCATACCCTTATTCAAACGACCCCGGGCCTGCAAGAAATCATAGACTGGGTTGCCATGGGCACGATACATACCGTCCATCTCAAACACCGTAGACATGGCCGCAGCGCCAATCTCCAGAGTGGTGAAATGAATACCCAGCAACATCACGCCGCGACCTTTAACGGCCTCAAGGTTTTCACGCCCCTCTATATGAACCAGCTTGTTAAAACGCTTCTTTGACCACCACCAGGAGATTCCGACTTCCATTACGGCAATACCGGTGCTGATAAAATTGGCCCGCAGCATAGTGCGCTGCTCGGCCAAACTGAGGTCGGGAAAACAGATTTCGATATTGCGTCGGGCGATAGTTTTTCGACGGCTTGGAAGCACGTAAAAAACCAGGCCAATTACCCTGCCGAAAACAATCAGGACAGGGAATGGCAGCACGGTTACCAGACGCCAGATGGCAAATCCAAACCAGGTCAACCAATAGCGCGGGTGCAGCAGCGCGATTTTAAACTGCGTGGCTTTTGAACTCATATTCTAGCGCTATACACTTTAAACGTTAAACAAGGTTGCTGATCTGAACATTGGGATCGACATCGGCATCGTAATCGACACCCTCGATCTCAAAGCCAAACAGATTGAGAAACTCCTGCTTATAGCCGACAAAGTCTGTTAGTTCGCCGAGGTTCTCAGTGCTGATATTAGCCCAGGCTTCAGCAACTACATCCTGAACTTCAGGGAGTAATTCCAGCTCATCGACACGCAGGCGACCCTCTTCGTCAGTCCGCGGTGAATCGCTGTAGAGACATTCAGAATAAAGTCTGTAGAGCTGTTCAATACAACCCTCATGAGTGCCTCTGCGCTTCATCTCTTTAAATAGCATGGCCAGATAGAGTGGCATAATTGGAATCGCTGAACTGGCCTGAGTAACAACTGCTTTGAGCACAGAAACTCGTGCATCACCGCCACTTGCTGCAAGCTTTTCACGAATTGAAATCACACGCTTATCGAGATCTTTCTTGGCCTGGCCAATAGTGCCATCCCAGTAAAGATCCCAGGTCATCTTCTCACCGATATAGGTAAAGGCTGTGGTCTTAGCGCCCTCAGCCAGAACACCGGCACCGTCGAGAGCATCGATCCACATCTGCCAGTCTTCGCCACCCATTACCGCAACCGTGTCAGAAATCTCCTGATCGTTGGCCGCTTCGAGGCTAAATTCCTGGATGGTTTCCTTGTCGGTATTAATACCGCGCATGGTCACATCTTTACCCACTGGCTTCAGAGTTGAGTTAAATACCTCACCGGTTTTAGGGTGCTGACGACGTGGAGCCGCCAGACTGTAGATAACCAGATCTACCTGACCGAGATCCTGCTTAATGGTCTCGATAGTCTTGGCTTTAATCTCGTCGGAGAAGGCATCGCCATTAATGCTTTTTGCATACAGGCCATCCTGCTCGGCGAACTTGTGGAAAGCCGCAGAGTTGTACCAGCCGGCAGTGCCAGTCTTGGTCTCAGTGCTTGGCTTTTCAAAGAAGATGCCCAATGTCGATGCGCCGCCACCAAAGGCTGCGCCAATACGCGCGGCCAGGCCGTAGCCGGTTGACGAGCCAATCACCAGCACGCGCTTCGGTGAAGCTATAGGTGACT
>Ga0206125_10002877_pt1 | contig 17390 bp, 27 predicted proteins | sample Helgoland_Spring_4_FD_148598 | JGI IMG/M metagenome (GOLD analysis project Ga0206125, IMG submission 148598) | Pelagic subsurface seawater microbial communities from Kabeltonne, Helgoland, North Sea - Helgoland_Spring_Bloom_20160331_1 | ecosystem: Environmental > Aquatic > Marine > Epipelagic ... | reverse complement strand
TAATATCATGGTCACCAAACTTAACTATTGACCGATGATCAGTTAAAAAGACGCTTGTGTCAATTACATATTTTCGTTTTGCCATTAATAGTCCTTAACAGAGTAAGTAGTTACAATACTATTATAACACATCAAGCAAGCGATTGAAGAGAATTAGATTTTTTTCAAACTTTGCCTTTCTTTTTTCTTCAGCAAAATCTACCTTTTCAATGCCAAGATCTCTTTTCATCATTTTAGAGATCCTTGATATGCCGCCTGAAGCTCGCTCAATAATCTCATTTAATGTTCTTTGATTACTAAAAGCGATTACAGCATCTTGGAACACTCTTGTCAATTGGGCGTGTGAGGCTGTATTAGTAAACCCCATTCTCTCCGCTCTAACAATCCTATCTTTGTCATACTGAACAAAGGTAATTGATTCCTCAATCTTTGGGAGAAAATGCCTATAAGCAAGAAAAATTAATTTTTTATTCTCCTCAATAAAGGGTGTACTATTTTTGTGAATCCCATGAATTCCATCACCTTTTCTGCGAAATTTGTGGGAGTGCTCATTTAAAATATCTTCGTACTTTTCAACATGACCAAATGGAAATTGTAATAAACTATTCGTCACATCATTGGCAATGTCGCGAAAGTATTTACCCTCATTCAGACCCACACCAAAAGTAATATCTTGCCCCTCGCACCAAGACAACATAGATCTGACAAGTGAAGCTCGTTTTCTTTCTGGTATAAATCCAGTTCGTTGATTGTCTACTTCTTTTCTTAACTTATTGAGCCAATCAGTATTGTATTTTTGAAGCCAACGATCAGATACAATCTCGTTTATTACATCAATAAAGTCATCATCATTTACTTTATCAACTGCTTCGAGTGGTGATATAAAATCTTCGTTTTCAACATAGGAAAACTGCTTGCGAGAGCCATGGTATTTTTTCATAGTACCTTAAATAGTTTTACGCTCCCAGAATTCCTCATAAAAATAATGTAAAGTTGTCATGACTACGGTGAGTATAAGTGTTAGCTCAAATGACTTCTTAAATTCACCAAGATACCAGTAACTAATAATGCTGGCAACTGTAAAAGAAATCAATCTCCAGACAACAACTTTTTTAAGTTTGTTATTCATAAAATGGAGCCACCTGTCGGAGTCGAACCGACGACCTGATGCTTACAAGGCAACTGCTCTACCAACTGAGCTAAGGCGGCATTATTCGAGTATCAAATCCTGTACGGGTAGACGCCACTCTGTCCAGGCGTGAAAACTATCATGCCATGGCTTACCCGTGGAAGACCATGCTAAACGCATGTTTTTGTCAATAATATAAAACATAGGAGACAGGTCTTCATTGCGTTGACCTTTAAATTGTTCTGGACCTTCACCTATAATTCTTGGATCTACTGCAAGTACCGGATAGTGACTAAGGTTATAATCTGTATGAAGTTTTGCTATATCAGAAGGTGATGCCCACATGCCATCATTATTTTTTGTAATAACATTTATAGTAGTGATGTCAAGTGGCTTAAGCATTTGATATGGTCCGTCATTATCCAACCAAGCAATACATTCCTCACAGGTTGTGTTCATAATAACAAGAACCGTGACGCTACCTTCAAAATCATAAAGGCTGACTTCACGAGAAGATTGATCAATACCTGTAAGATTGCAGATTTTTGGTCTTAGTCCCCTCTCTTTTGGAGCAATGTGATGATCCCTATTCTCCATAATTGTTGTGCATCGCTCTGGAAAATCATAAATTTCAGTAAGCACATCTGGAGTTGTTAGTATTTTAACATCGATATCGCTGTCCTCAATAGAGTCTAACTTTTCGGTAGTATCTTTTGTTTCTTCATCAGAATGTGTCGCTTTTGATCCACAGCCAAATAAAGATAATGTTAAAATAATACTTTTCATAATAAATGGTACGCCCGGTGGGAATTGAACCCACGACATTTGCTTTATAAGAACAACGCTCTAACCCCTGAGCTACGGGCGTATAAGTAGGGGTTTATTAAGCGTCTAACTAATGTTATTTATGCTCTGTAAGCTGTCTTCAAAAATGGCACACCCGATAGGACTCGAACCTATGACCCACAGCTTAGAAGGCTGTTGCTCTATCCAACTGAGCTACGGGTGCAAAATGGCTGCCCCTCTCGGACTTGAACCGAGGACACACGGATTAACAGTCCGTTGCTCTAACCAACTGAGCTAAGGGGCAGCATTTTTTTACTATGAGTTTTTAGTTTCTTGAACGTGAAGACGAACGTCTTGAGCAGTAGTTTTTACGGTCTGCATGACTTTTCTTACACGAGTGCCAGCAGCAGAATTACCATCAGTATAAAACTTATCATAATCTGTTCTGGTCCCTTCAAGAAGGGTAATTAACTCATCAAGAGTGCTTGGTGTATTTTCCATTTTATTTCTCCTATTGGTTATACATCAAAAGAAAGATTTCCATTTTCAGTCTCGACGGAAACATTCCAACCAGAAATAAATGGGCTTTCTTCAATCAAGTTTTTAACAGGTACTTGCACCTGTGCGGTAAGTGTAGTAAACCCGCGTTTATGATCATATCTTTCAGTTGAGTGCTCAATCAAATCTAAATCATAAAAGTTTTCACTGATAGTTTCAGCGACATATTCCTCAAACTCAAAGGTGCCTCGCTCGTAATCATCAAGATAACCTTCTTCTCGTAAGTGTGAGAGTACCTCTCCACTCCAACGATTTTTTGCCTTTAGACGAGAATTAGAAACAACAGAGGCAAACTCTTCAATAACAGAAGTTTCCTCCATAGCGGTTTCTATATGCGTCTCGTTATAATGCATAACATCACAACCATCCTCATAAGTTAAAGTTGCAACTGCATCTTCAGGTAAACCAAGTGATTTAAGTTTTTGTACGAATGACATTCTTTCTCCTATTCGTCGTTTTGTAGAACCTCAACTTTGTCGATGTTGAGGCTATAAATTCTTTCAAACTCCCTGCCATCGGAAGGGATACAGATAGTATAACATTGTTGGTCGTATTCTTTAAGGTTCCAAGCAGAAATAATTTTTCCTCTCTTCTCAGTACCATCATCATCTACAAACTTGCATTGCTTGCCGATATTTTCTTTCCAAGGTGCGTGACCAAGTAGCCACCAGGATGCTCCGCGTCTCATGCTTTACTCACATATTTTAAATCTTTGCGCTCAAACCACTCACATCCCCAACGACCATTCCGACCAATAGGTGCAGGATTCTTCATCCATTTGATATAATATATATTATAGGAATAACGGTTGTCAACCTTAACAATAATACCGCGTAATGGAACATTATCTTCGCGGTTTCTTGAACGATAAAAATCACTAAATGGATATAGTCCATCTAGGTTTGCCCCGTAGCTTGATAAAGCTACGAGGTCTCCCACCTTCATTGGTTTCATCAGCCGCTCACCAACTCAAGATCACGCTCGCTGATATACGAGCGGTTAGGCTTTTCACCATTCCAAAGAACCATTGCTTGTCCAGAGCCGGTATCGGTAATAAGACCAACTTTACCAGCAAAACCCCAGCGTTGTGCTCGCTTGGTAGATTTACCACGAACAAGCTGACCGGGTTTGTATTTTGATGGTGAGGGCAAAAGGCTCTCACATACTTGAGTGACATTATCTCGGAAAGAACCAGCAAAGTAGTCGGTCATCGAATCTGAGTGATCTTTGAAGTGGCGGACATGAAACAATGTGGCTTCACCATCTAAGGCTTCTGGCTCATGACCACGCATCCCATTAACAGAAAACGATCCAACATAGTTTTCATGTTGAAATCTCCACTTGTAGTCACCACCTTCTTCTGGAGAACTGATTTGAATGTCAATGCCTTGTTTTTTGAAATGGCTCTTGACTTTTTTGATTGCATTACGAACTTTCATATTATTCTTCCCTCTTGATTACATACATAATATAGCACAAAATTGATAGGTTTGTCAACAATTAAGTTGTCAAGTAAATGTCAAGGATTTAAAGCACAAGTTGTTATACTGAACACAAGCCAGAATATAAACAGCGAACTTGTAAAAATAAATAAACTTGCCTTGTTATTTGGACTCATTGAATCTCCTAAATACAATTATATATTAGCACATATATGGGAAGGTGTGTGTTAAAGAAATGTCAAGAACATATGAAATATAATATGACAAAAAACAAATCCAGTGCCGACATACAATAGTACCTCGACTATATCTAAAATTTTATTTTTCATTTTAAATTATTTTGTCAACTAAGCCATATTTTAAACAGGTCTCAGCATCAAACCACAGGTCGCGCTTGAGTATATCGTTTAGTTGTTTTTTTGGAATCTTGGTGTGCTTATTATAAATGTCACGGATTGTCTCCATAAGGATATCACAATTTTCCATGCTGTCTTTAAGCGCCTCATAATTTCCCCACATACCGGAAGATAATTGGTGAATTAACATGAAAGAGCGTTTGTGCATAAATCTTTTTTCGGCAACAACACTCATTAATGTAGCGGCTGAAGCTGCACAACCATCAATGTATGAATGAACGGGAACCTTGTTTTCAGCAATATAATCAACTGCCGCAAAACCTGAAAAAACAGAACCACCGTAGCTACAGATATGTAAATTGATAGGAATATCCTCACATTGTAGCACTGAAGACCTGTTTCGAATACTATTTGAAACTCTTACTAAGCTTTTGTTTAAAGAGAGCACTTTTGGTCTGCTAACTTCTGAATAAAAGTAAATGTTGTTGTCTTGGGCAGACACAATGTTATTATCATCGCTACTGCCTGCATCTTCGTCTCCGCGAGCAGCATCAAAGTCTTCAGTTAGCCAAAATATATCTTTCATTTTTTATTTTCCAGTGTTAGATTGTAAAGCAAGTTTCAAATACTCATCAGTTACCTTAAGAGTAAAGTCTTCATTAATTCCTGTCATAATTTCTATGATGTCAACTAAAAATTCTTTTGTAACTTCCTGTTTCACAGCAGAGTCGAATGAAATACTCTCCTGCATTATACTATATAGTTCTTCGGCAACCCATAATACATCATCGCAAGCTAAATATTTAGCAGCATAAACTTTAGCGAGATATTGTCTTTTTATCGCCACAAAGTAAATATCAACATAAAAAGAAAACGGAGACAACTTTCGTTGCCCCCGTCTTTGGAGATAAACAAAATTTTTGTTTATTTTATATCAAGTGGAATTGTCCCACCTGAAAAAACTTGTGTACGAATCGGTAATCCATCTGGTCCAGCAAGCAAATCAGTCTCCAAGTGAAAGACAGAAAGCCCGCCCCAGCCTGAACTTAAGCCCGTAGATTGAATGGTAAAGTTGCCATCATCTTCAAACTTACAGAACATCTGGGTATCTCCAGAATAAGCACTTACAAATACTTCATCTTGGTCGTAGCCATCATAAGAAACTGACAGACTTGCACCAAGCGAAAGCGATGCATCTCCATTAGAATCAATATTGGTTGCTGTTGGAATAATTGCAAAGCCAGGTGCTTCCCAAGCTCCGAAATATGAAGAATAATCTCCAGGCGCCTGTACATCAAGAATGTCACCAGCATTAAATTCTGGGCGCTGGTCAACAACCTCTACACCATCAAACGAGAAATTGTCCCAAGTGTAATTTGGCTGTGAATCAACTGATTCCTGGTCAATTCTGTACCTTTCTTTTTCGGTACGAATCTCAAGCCAGTTTCCAACTGAACGCGAGTCAACAGGGATACCAGGAATAGCTCCTTCAGGAAAAGCTCGTTGAACTTCTTCGTGAGTTCCAGACCAACATTCGCCTACGCTCAAAGATTCCAGAGGATCATTACAATATTTAAGATCTCCTGGTGGTTCCCAGAAAAATCCTCCAACATTGTCAGAATGTAGCTCTGCTTCAACTTCAGTTGTGCCTACAACATTTTGCACATTAATCGTACCTGCAATACGACAAACATCAATATCAAGATTCTTGACAGGCTCACAATCAGCAGCGCTGGAACCTTCACCATCCATAAACTGAATGGTTTCTTGGGACCAAAGGCGGCTGTCTACAACAGTAGTTGCTGTAAAGGTAACCTCATCTCCAACAAGCACACTACAAACAAAATAACCATCGTCATCAGTTGTAGCCGTCGAGAAAGATTGGGCACCATCACAAGTTACTTCAGCACCACGAACTGGAAATCCAGTAATATCAAGAATGCGCCCTGAAGCACAGGAAGGTACAAATCCCTGATCGCAGTTCCACCAAGAAAAGTGGGATGCCTCAAATTGAAATGAGATAACTCCATCTTCCTCAACGATTGTTCCAACGCCCTCTTCAGTCCAGCGTCCCACTTGAGGATCAAAAGACCAAGAAGCTTGAGTGTCTCCTGGCGTTAATTGATAAACCTCGGGCAGGTCGCCATTGGTAATTGGAATTTCTAAAAATGCTGGAGTGTCGGAAGAAATATTTAATTCCTGTCCATCAGAACCAAACAATGCCACATCAACCATACCATAAGATACAAGTTGAGAAACATTCGAAACATCCTTAGCTCTTCCATCGCTTGGGGTGCTATGACCAATTGCAGTTAAGTCAGTTGGTGCTCCCCACACTTCTTGCGTAGAAGGGTCAACATGAGTAACCTGAACGGTAACCTCACCTGTGTATTGGGAGCCATCAGAATTAAAGAAAGAATTTTCTAAAAACCTAATCTTGGTTCCAAATACCTCAACATTGCTGGGGGTTGTGCTGTCGATTGCGACAAAACCATCTGCTTCAATTAAAGAAGCATTTGAAGCAGCAGTCTCCCAAGAGTGAAGGGTAGCGGTGGTATAATTCCGAGCATATCCTTCTTTTGAAAATTGTACAACAATATTCTCCCCTGGATCCATGTCCAACAAAGTATAAGTGCCATCTTCAGATGTTACGGCAGACACATCTTGAGCGGAAACATTAACACCGCTAAGTGGGCTACCATCAATTGATGTAACAAGTCCTGAAACCTTTCCGTGAACTGGACCTTCGTATACATCATCATAATTTTGACCTGCACGACATCCAAGCGCGAGCAGACCAAGTGTAAATAATCTAATCATATTTTTTCCTTTTAATTGTTTAGTAATTCAATAAGATCCGCTTTCTTAAGAGAAGAATATCCCGTAAGCCCACGTTCTTTTGCTATAGTTTTTAATTCTGCTACTGTATAACCACTCATATCCTCTGTCTCAGTCTGTTTTGTTCCTCCGAGAAGGTTCATAAGCTGTTCATGAGTACCAGAGAAAAATTCAGTAACTCTTGTTTTAAGTGTTGTCATTTTTTATCCTTTACCAGTTAACACCAGTTGTAGCCCCGATGCGATAATATCCATTAACATCTGGTACAAAGAAAAGATGCAAGGGTACACTAAAGATACCGGCTTCTGCTGTATAACCAGCAGCGGCGAGAAGATGAAAATAATTATCATCTCCAGATGGATCATAGAAAGTCACATTTGGTCCAACTCCAAGCTGAACCTGTTTATCAATTTCAAAACCAACCAATACACTGAATGATGGAGCGATAATACTTTGATCAAGTCCACTGATTGTGGCGTTTTGAATGAATAAAACATCCAACCAAGAACCGCCTGAGCGCGTTTGCTGCATCTCGAATCCCATGGCAAACATATGTGGGCTATCTACCCTATCTGATGTTTCAGCACCATTGGCATAGTTATATCCAAATCTGATTCCCTTGCGAGAACTCCAATCGTCAGCAGCAACTGCTGTGTTCATAATACCTAAGCCCAGAAGGCAGGTCATAATTTTAGTAATCATAATTTTTTTCCTTTTTTTATGAAATGGTGGAGATGGCGGGAGTCGAACCCGCGTCCACAATAAGTCCAATAGTAGTCGTTCACAAGTTTAGTTAATTTTTGCCGGGTTGTAATCCCAACCTTTCCACTCTGTGAAAATTAACAAAAGCGGGGTGATTAATCAACTGCCAAGCTAAACCCTCACCCTATCACAGTCAATATGTTTTGGTAGTTATAAGATACCGCTTACTACCCTGTTGCAGTATCTGCTCAAATTGGATAGAAGGTTTTGAGCGACCTCCCGATTAAGCAGCGAGTGCTAATTCGAAGTTTGCGTTATTGTTTGCAATTGTTGTTTTTGAACGATTAAGGATGTTCAATCCTACTTGCACTATTTCTCTTTCTTATCCTGTCGAAGCCGTTTCATCCCCTTAAATTCTAAATTGTTACAAACTGACGAATCTGCCTTGCTCATCGCCTTGCCAGTCTCCCTTCAATCTGATTCACACCTACTTTGTGTATGGAGTTCGTTGGAGACATTGAACTCGCGTTTATCCCTTTAAGTTTGTAACACTATCTCTTTGTATAACATAAACTATATCATACTTTATTATCTTTGTCTACTTTTAACTCTGAAAAATAGTCATCTACTTTATATTTTTTTATTAATTCTTTGAAGTCTGACTGATTAATTCCCAAATACCTAACTGCTTCTGCTTTAGTACGCGAAGCAGAGTACACCCACTTCAGCATTGCGTCTTGAACTATTGAGTGCATTGAAGACCAGACTGGTAAACCAAATAATCTACCATCTAACACTTTAGATGCTAATTCTAACTTAAGACCAATTAATTCTTCTAAAGTTAACTGACTGATCATAATTTCAAATTCATCATTTGATCTATTTTCAAGTCTCAGTTTTTTAGATAAACTATAGTTTTTAGTTTTACCTTGTAGTCTACGTTGTTTCTTCCAACTCATAAAGCCACCTACCCACCCAGGGTAGCACATAAAATTTTGTTTTTATAATTTTAGACGATCTTTTTTAAAGAGGATCGTTATCTTCAGATTGAATTCCTGTATCAGCAAGTCCTGCATTGGTTGCTTTTCGTTCTTCATAATCGGGATTATCCGGCTCTGGTACAACAGCTTGAAGTTCTTCTTCAAACTCATCAAAATATAATTGAAGATTTGTTATTAAATAATCAGCGTAAAGATCTCGGTCATTTGGATCAAATAGACCGTTATAGGTTTTCTTAATAACATTTTCAATTTGTCTCATACTTCTCAGCGCTTCAACAGCACCAGTTCTATCTTCACCAGCAATAGCAAAGTCTTCAAGCTCTGCTTCTTCTTTTTCTTTTTCAGTGTCTACTTCGCTCTTTTCTTCTTCAGGTTTTTCCCTACCAATATCAATTCTTTTATTAGCATCAGGCGCATCGTCACCAATATTAACATCAATTACTTCCTCAATACCAACTGCCTCTTCACCAGGATCTTTATCTGGAGTAGCATTGAAGTTTGTATCAGAAACCTCAATTAAGTTTTGAATGGCATTTAGAATATGTGCCCTGTAAGATTTTCTTTGGTCGATAGAGGTTCTCAGCGATGTATATGCCTCTTCAAGTTCGGGCAAAATTTTCTTTAAATCACGACGCAAGAATGCAATACCAGTTGATTCATCACCCGTTCCCTCTTCAGCTTCTTTAAGAAGGCTACGAATAAGAGAACGCAGTTTTGCCTCTTCTGCCAAGATTGCTTTGGCTTTTGCTTCTTTTTTTTCTTTAATAATTTTAATCGCTCTACGAATTTGCTCTCTGAGCTTAATTTCTTCAACGAATTGTTGTCTATCAATCATCCTATAAAGACTCCTGCTTCTAATAAATAGTTTGCTATCTCTTCAACTTCACTTTGTTCTTTAGCTATTTTATATTTTGGTTCAGTCGGATATTCATTGGTATCGTCATCAGCATCACGAGTGCTCGGATCGTTTGTTCCAGGCTGACCTCTGACACCACGATCTTCTTCAAGCTCCTCGTCCTCACGGAAAATAGTGGGCTCTCTCTTGCCCTTTTTATCTTTTTTGCCAACGCCTATCGCAACATCACCACCAGCCATGGAAGATATCTCTTCAAGAGCCTCATCAACATCCATATTCTCCTCTATAACCTTCTCTAATAAATTAAAGATGTCCAGACCCTCCCCTATTTTATACAAAGCAGCAGGGTTTAAAGGAGGCGTGGCGTCGGTGCCGTCATCATAGTTAGGGCGCTCTTGATTGGTGTACGAATCACGACCAGCAAGATCATTCATTAAATTTTCGAGAGCTTTCTCTGATTTGCGTGCAATTTCTGGAACATGATAGGAAAATTCTTTTAAATCACCATCGGCAATTGCTTGTCGCATGTGTGTAGCGGAAATCGGCATACCAGCGTGTTTCGATCCTGTGGGATAAATAAAATCCTCTGCACGGACCTTGACAGGTGGCTCGGTAACGGTGATACCTTCACGATAATAGCGAGATCCAGGCTGATGTGATTTTGCGAACTTCACCGCTCGCTCGTAGTCACCACCTTTTGTTGAGGCTCCCATAGCAACAGCCATATTTCCGTCTTTCAACTCTTGTGGATCAATTTCTTGAACCAAATCATAAGCGTCAGCCATTGGATTTTCGTAGTCGTCGCCTTTTTTATTTTGACGCTTACGAGCACGAATAAGAGTTATGTTTGGACCCTCTGAAATTCCATATTCTTTCCAAGTTCGTACTGCTTCATCAAAACCAATACTAATTTTACCCTCAGAATCAGTTCGCTCTGAATCACCAATAATAATTGCAACTCGTTCTACAGATGGGTGGTCCAAATAAGATTTCACAAGATTATAGTGTCCAAGATGCGGTGGTTTAAACCCACCTGGAATTATAACAAGGTATTTTTTGTCCTCGGGATTGCTTGGCTCGTTTGTTACAGCACCCACTTCTGCACTAGAGGGATAATTAAAATATTTTTCTACCTCGTTGAGTTCTTGACTTTTAAGCGCTGGCACTTGACCCCTACCATATCGGAAAAGACCAAGAAGCTGGTTTACAGGAGCAAAATTACCTGTAAATTTGTATACTTGGTCGCCAATTTGGAAAACAAAACCTTCAACGGCTGTGTTTACATTATCATGGTGTTTAAGCTTCTTCAACTGCTGAAATAATATCTCATGTGCCTGTTCCGCACCTGGACCTGAATAATCACGGAGAGTTTTTATAGCATCAGCCACTTCTTTCTTTAATTTTTCTACCTGTGCTTCATTATCAAGAATATAAGCACTTTGTAGTCCACGAAGAAGTTCAACAGAGAAATCATGAATTGCGTCTTCGAGAGGATAAGTATATTTCTTAAGGAGAGCGGGACCATACTTTATAAATGCACTGATTTTTTGTTTTTCAGTCTTGGGCATACCTTTTGTAATCTGTGGAATACCCAAAGCACCAGGTTTGCGAAGAATTCGGTCAACAACTGCTTGTTTTAAATTATCAGCCAAATAAGCCAGCTTTTGATTAAGGTATTCTAATATATTAGCCTCTAAATACTCTCCAATGGTCATATCACCAGAAAAACCGGCTTTTTCCATCTTATTTAGGGCAATATTGAGGTCATAATCGCTGTCAAGCTTGTTTAGCTTAAGAACAGCAGTACGACGAACCTTAAAGTCTTCGTCTTGCAATATTTCTTCAAAACGATCAATAACCTTATCCAACGCAGCAGAATTGTTAGCTGTGTCCACAAGTTCTAACTGATTTGTCTCTTTATTATATTTTTTGTGTCCTGTTGGGTGAATTGAAAGCACATTTGCGTCATAATTTACAACGTTTGAAGCGCTTGGACCTTGAATTTCCGTATTATAGAAGACTTCGCCGTTCTCACCAAAGATATTAGCTAACTCTTTGTCTGAGAGGGTCGCCAAAGCCATAGAATAGGCTCTGAAGGCGTCCAAGTAAACTTTGCGAACTTCGGGTCCGCCTTTAAACTCACGGGCAGCCAGGGTGCCAAAATCCATGCCACCTTTTGCCATATCGCCTTTGTTACGAGCCGCGCGAGCCTTGCCTTCAACATATCCTAAATAAATATTGTATCCGTCTGTCTTCTCGGTTCCTTCAATCTCTCCACGAGATGCAGCGGATAGGATTTTTTTAATATCATTAAATGATAAGGACGGGTCATTATATAAATGAGCCATCCCTCCGGCAACACCACCCATAATTAAACGTCCTTGTTTTCTTCTAAGATTGCAACTTGCTCTTCAAGAATAGCAACTCGCTCTTGTAAGCGTCTTGTTTGCTTTTTGATTTGACTAAGCTGCTCTTTAGCCATAGCCAGTCGTCTTTGTTCTGTTTGTGTACGAGGATTAATAGAAGATAAAGTTTCACCAAGGGCTTGGACATATTCTGTAAGACCTACTTTGTGATTTGTACCTTCTTTAAGGTTGGTTAAGAATTTTCTCGTTAGAGCGTCGAAATCCATATTAATCCTTCTTTTTCGCCTTTGCTTTTGGGAGCGCTCTTGGCGCTGGTTTCACAACTGCCTTTGGTGCTGGTGCTGGCTTGACAACTGGCTTTGGCGCCGGTTTGACAGTTTCAACAACAGGAGCGGGCTCCGGTACGGGCGCGGGTGCAGCGTCCTCTAGTGGGTGCGAGCCTCGAACACCGGGAATTCCCAGTCTTCTTAAAAATCTTTTCTTTTTTGGTGATGCCATTTTCTATCTCCTTTTATGTGAATAATGTATCTTAGGTAACTTATGTTTTGATTTTACACAAGCCCATTTACCTTCAGAAAGCTTCTCTACCATGTGTTGATAAGCATTCTCAAGATTGGTGAAGGGATCATAAATTCGTGTTGAGTCATCCGACCAGACAACGATGTATTCATCAAAATCATTTTCATTTATTTTGTCCATCTCTTTTTGAGACTTTCAAATAACTCGCTTTGATACCATTGATCATTGGAGATAGCCTCCTCCACAACTTTTTCTTCTTCAGCCTCCTCAAGCTCTTTGTTTTCTCCTTGGAACCTAGCAGAATTTGTGATTTTGGCGTCTTGCGCCTTTTTCTTCTTTCTCTTCATCTCGGCTTGATCGGCATCATGCTGGGCTTGGATAGCATCGTAGTCAATCAGGTTTCCAAACTGATCATACGCCTGATACATATTTTCTTCAAGATCTTCTTCATCTTCGTTGATCTTAAGCTTATCAGCTTCACGACGGTCAGAATCACGAGGAGTATCACGCTTCTTGCGTTCTTCAATCTCTTCCTCTTCATTGACTTCCTCAACAGCTTCTTCTTGGACTTTTGGGTCATTATCGTCCTTATCTGCCCATGGTGGAACACCATCGCCGTCGCCATCAGGCTTTTTCCCGCCTTCGTTTAATTTTTCTGTAAGAGCAGCCACCACTTTTTTAGTGATTTCCTCTTTTAATTGTTCATAAGTCGCCATTTTATGACTATCTCCTGTAATATGTCTATAATTAGTTTCTTCAAGACCATTCTTCAATGAATCTTCCCAGTCGCGAAAGTAATAGCCGTTGCCTTTTAAATAGGCTTCGCCTTCCATAGCTCGCATATGGGCGTTTGTTTGGGCATACCCTGGTGTTGTCTCACCTGCGATCTCAGGATTAAGGTCTCCACGGCAATTTTGACTGTGGTGAACCAATTCGTGAGATAAAGAACGCAAAATGTCCTTTGGATGACGCTTATCAACAAAAACTACAATCTCTTCGGTCTCTGGATTGTAATATGCGGTCTTTCCAAGCACATTTTCGGCATTTTGAGGGTCGGAATCAAAGAAAATCGTCGGAGGGCGATTAAACCCCATTCTTTTCTGCACATAAGGCAGAAAGGATTTAAGGTATGGTCCCATATGGCTCATATCTTGCCCAGAACGATTTTTAACGATAATTTTCATAAAACGACCCCAAATGTACCAAAATACAATATAAATAGTGTCGAATATATCTTTAAATACTAAAAAACCCCGTTTTCACGGGGCTTTGTCAGAATCTGTAAGAAGTTCAAGGATTTTTATTGTATTGCGGGCTCCAAGGTGCAAAATGCCAATCCCTCCGGCTTCTGTAAATGGTTTAACCTTTGTTTCAAAGTCATCAATCAAAACATTTGGTTTTCCATCCTCACTTTGGGCATATTTCCACTTATCATGAGCAAAATTGACTTTATCGGGGTTCAAACCAAGATTTTTCTCAACCCAAATGAGCTTTCCCTCTAAAGATTCGTTATGACCTTGCTTATCCATTGGAGAAGTCAAAATATCGGGGTCATATTGTCGGATGTAAGCCCATAATTGTTTACCACCGGGCTGCCATTCAAGGTTTGCCCAAAAGTCTACATCATCATGGGCAATTTTGTACATGTATTTGGTTGCAGCCGATGACTTTCCAGGTGAAAACTTCTGAATATCTTCAACTGTGACATAATTTCGCCCTAAATCCTTAATAACTTTCGCTGCAAGCTCTGGATTTTTGGGATTTTCACTTGATAGCTCGCGATTAATTGCTTCAATCGCCCCTTTTTCAAAGTTACACAGCACTCCGTCCATGTCACAATAAATTTTATACGGATAATTGCTCATTTTTTTCACCTACTTTCGATAAAACATGCAAACTAACGACAAGAACCTCTTTTTCCCGCCCTAAAAGCGATAAATTACTTTTTGATTTGGTAATTTCGTTGATTCTTGCCAGTGCTACGGATCTCGAACCTCTTTTTTCTAAATATAGTTCGGAAATTATTCCGATTTTCTTCTCTTGCTTATAGCCATTCGGTCCAAGCTCGGACCATTGAACAAAGGGCTCTTCATTTAATGGTGTTTTAGTTGAACTCATGGCTTATTTTTTTTAGTGCCCTTCCTGATACTTGGGTATCTCTGGCTTTTTAATACAATAACTAGTGCCAACACGACTCCCATGGACGCATTTTGCGCAAACTCACCACATTGTTTAGCTTTTTTAATGGTTTTTTTAATTTTTTCTTTAATCATATTGCCCAACTGCCCAGTGCATATAAGACATTAAGCACTGCACTTTGTGTTTTTCATATCGCTCTTCATCAAACTTGATCCCAAGCCGCTTTGCAAGGCGCTTGCCGCGCTTCCAAGCTTCATACTCCTCTTCAACAAGAGAAATGCGATAATTATCCGTTCGGTTTTTACGACCATCATAGCCACAGGCAGCGTGAGCAGGGAACTCTTTTTGGAACTTAGTCCAGTTTTCGCGAATCAAGGCGTGACCACATTCGTGGAGAAGTCCATAAAGTTTTTTCTCGATACCCTTTCTGGAACAAATGTTAATTTCTTTAACATCTGACATACAAACGTCTTGCATGTCTGGTCCCTCATGGACCTCATAGCCAAGACGACTTTCTGCGTACTCCCACACAGCACAATAACCAGCGAAAAGATCTTGTCTATCAACCATAACGACTCCCTTACATTATTAATATACCATAACTTTCAAAGGTTTGTGTCAAGGAAATGTCAAGAATTAATCTTTTTTTCTAATTCTTCAATTTGTTTTATAATGCTTGCGTATTCACGCAGATTACCATTGCGTTGAAATTGCATTGCCCGTTCTTGCAGCGTAGCTATTTTCTTTGTAATCTTATTTTCTTTTCTTTTATTTAAAAAATCAGTAATAAATTTCATTATGCAGCGCTCTCCAAAATAATCTTGCGGTAACGAAGGAGTGCAAGCTCCTTGTGTTTTGCCTCAATCATAATATCAAAGTCATTACCATAGTCGTTCAGAGGCGTCAATACATAATCAGAGTGAGCCTGGGGCTTAATCTTGGGGTTGTTGTATTCCTCAGAGCGAGACTCGGCGTAATGAACAACGGGTTTGATGTCACCCCATGTAGACAATGCCATCTCAAGTGCCTCTTGTTCTGTCTGACCGCCAGGGTGAAGCATGTGATGGTGATAGTCAAACACAATAGGAATACCAATACGCTTGTAAACGCTTTCGTATAGTTCCTCTGTAGAATACAAAGAAGCTTTGTCATCGTTCTCAACTGTCAAGCGAGAGCGGACAGACTCTGGAAGTCGTTCGAAGTTGCGACAGAAGTTATCAAGTGCGAATGGCTTATCTCCATAAGCAGCACCAACATGAATATTAAGTTTTGCGTATGGTGTCCGAGGCAAACCAATCATATCAAACACTTTAGCGTGAACAGACAAATCGGTCTCAGTAAGCTTATATACTCGCTCTTTGGGCGAGGCAAGTTTATTAAACGGACCTGGATGAGCAGTCAATCGCATGTTATGTTGTTTGGCAAACTCACCAATACGTTTGCAGTGGTAGGAAATCATCTCGTAGTCTGGGAGATCCTCCATCTCATACTCGGAAGCCCAAGGAAAAATATTGGAGGATAGACGATAAAAATAAATATCGTGAGCTAAGTTCCAATGTAAGATGCGATGTAAATCTTGTACATTTTGTAGTGCAAGTTCTGAAGCGTAGGCAATTCCCTTAGCATCGTATGTCTTGCGAATCATAGTACGATTTGTTGTAATCCGTTTGCTCTTTGGACGCTCAGAGAACCCCATATTAATACAAGCATAACCAAAATTCTTCACAATACCTCCTAAGTACATCTATAATTTAGCATATATACGAAGGCTTGTCAAGCACTAATTGTACTTTTTTCTTAAATAATTTAAAATATTTAATACTTCTTGCTCGTTGTAATGCATTCGCTGTGAAGGCATATTACCATATCCGTTAAGCACATTCGCGATTAAATCGCTGTCTTTTTTCTTTAGTATGTCTGTTTCAGCAAAGTTTGCTGCCCATCCATTACCTTTACCATCTGCTCCATGGCAAGCTTGGCAAACTTTCTCATATGCTTTTGCGGAATCAAATTCAGCGCTTGGTTCGATATCCGAAAAAAATACAGCATCTTCATATGGAATCCAACAAGATGTTAAAAATATAAATAATACAAATTTCATTTACTTTCCTTTTGTTCTTCAATTTTTTGAATTACTTCTAATTCTTCGCCCCAATGCCACATCGGGTTAAGCGAATTCGCTAATGTATTTTGCCAGAGCACTTTTACAAAACACTCAGGATAATTTAAATTATTGATTCTAATGTCAAAGGATGGTTCCTCCACCTCTAATATAACACCAACAGAATCAGAGACAGAGTGATCCAATAGCCATTTCATATCCTTATCTTCACCAAGGGATAAAACTTTTACACGTCTAACTAGATTACCAACCTTATACATCTAAGATATATAGATGTTTAGTTATTGTTTGCCTGTAATTTGCGACATACGAGAGCTTGCATTGGCATAACGTTTCTTAGTTTGTTCTAATTCTGTCTCTAACTCACTAATCCTACTTGCCATGGCAGTTAAAAGAGTTTCCAGTTCTGCATCAGATTGTACTGCCTTTTGAATCTCTGGCGGTGTACTCTGTTCGGAGATAACTTCTTTAATCAAGCTTATAAGTTTTTGTTTTGTAATCTTCATCGCTTAAAAAACCTTGTAAATTTGGCATTAACCACAGGATGAGATTCCATAAAGCTGGGGATGGATTCTA
>Ga0206125_10002876_pt1 | contig 17391 bp, 20 predicted proteins | sample Helgoland_Spring_4_FD_148598 | JGI IMG/M metagenome (GOLD analysis project Ga0206125, IMG submission 148598) | Pelagic subsurface seawater microbial communities from Kabeltonne, Helgoland, North Sea - Helgoland_Spring_Bloom_20160331_1 | ecosystem: Environmental > Aquatic > Marine > Epipelagic ... | reverse complement strand
AAGTCAATTTAGATGAAACAAGAAAGGTTCTGGAAGAAGCATTCACAGATGAAATAAGGGATGAACTGAAAGATAAGTATAAGGACTTTGATAAATGGAATTAAGAGTAGAAGATGTAATGAAGTCCCTACAAAATCGTAGGAAGAATGGTGGTTGTTCTGCATGGAGAGAAATCGGACTTAAATGGATTTCAGATAATGATAGATATGATTTACTTAAATACGATTGGGAGTGGGATTACATTAAAAGAAAATATAAAATGTTGAAGGAAGAAGATAAACCTAAAAAACTAAAAATGGATTTCCCAGACAATCCATTTCAGGACGAACCTGAAAATGAATATGATGGTTTTGATGATGAAGATGAAAGACTATCAGATACAGATTGGGAGATGATTGAAAAAGAATTAGAGAGTATGAAGTGGAAGAAACCAGATACTTCATTAGAAGAATACCTGGATAGTAATAGTCATAGTATTCAGAGAAGTTTCTATTGTTATGTTATTTCACAGATGGATGATGAAAATCTGCATTCTTATATTGGTGGGTTCAGACAATTATTAATCAAGTATTACAAAGATAATGAAACTAAAAAGAACCTGATGTAGTTAAAGGTGATGAAGTGACTATGGATTTCAAGAGACAAGAAATAGACAGAAAATCTGAACAATTATCTAACCAGGTTATTGAGGACTTATTCCTATTACTGAATTGTAATGTTGAATAAAAACCAACTTGTTCTGGTTTATCCTAAAAAGTAATTGAAGCTAAAATGTCGCCTGGTTGATATACATTTCGTTGAGAATTTTTTGAGTGGGGATTTTTTTATATACTAATCTGATAAACTGATATTATGATATTATCACTTTATCACATTATCATTATGTAATGGATAAAGAGTGTCCAGGTTAATTGTAGTAGTTTCAAAATTGTAATCTAATTTGAACATCAAATCATATATGAAATCATACTTAATACCAACCTTCAAATCGTGTCCTAATACTGCTAACCAATCTTTCTTAATCTTATTCAAACGAGTTTCATCCTTCTTATAATATTCCAGAAGATGTTTTTTAATCTTCTTATCAGAACCTAAATATATATTCTTTGGTGTTTTGGTTCTCCTGGAAATAACCACATTATAATATTCAAATCCTTTGGGATTAGTTCTTACTATTGAAACACTAAACTCAAAGTCATCCCTTAAATTATCAATATCAATATTCTTATCAGATAGTTTCTCACCAAGTTCATTAATCTCTTCTTTCAGAATACCAATCATGTCCTGGTGTCTGGTAATTTCTTTTTCTTTTTTTACCAAAGCACCCAGAACTCCACGATAACTATCTACTCGTTTTTTTTGTTTAGGAGTTAAGTTCCTGTATAACTCATCCTTAATGAATATTCTTCTTCTGGACTTTTTCATGTTCCAAATATAATCATAGTTATATGGTAAAACCTACCACTAAAAACGAATAGACATATAACTACCCGTATATTAAAGGGTATGATAAATGATAAAACAATAGAGGAGAAAAACGATGAAAAAACAAGATAGATGTTTAAGTAAAATAAAAAGTAATAGTTATGTGAAACACCACGATTTAAGTAAGGAAAAGTTTGAAATCAATATTAATGATTTTAGTTATCCAGAGATTGAAACAAAGGTTGAGGAGTTTGTTCTTGAACCATTTAAAGGAACTAAACTAATCGTTACAGGAAGTAGTCACCAGATGATTACGAAGGTTGAGAATGTGGTTAAAACATACAATCCATTTTACGATGTTCTGAACAACGGAATTAGAATTTTCAAAGATTACAAAATGTTGGAGGTTGCATAAATGAATATTAATTATGATGAATTGTTTGAGAAGGCTCTTCAAACAGAATTAAAAAAAGAACAAATGAAGAGTGAAATGATGAGTGTAAAAATGAGTAGGACTGAAAGTATTAGAGTATTACCAGAAATCATTCTGGACAAATTTGATACTGAAATCAATATGAACTTCACTTGTGATTTGGTGATAGATAATGGTTATAAAACAATAATAGAGATTAACTATAAAACAAGTTCTGATATTGGTATGAACAGAGAGTTAGATATATACCTGGATTGTTTTATGGATGTGTATCTCAATCACGAACTAATTGGAAGTGAGAGTGGGTTTGGAATGAGAGAACTTGAATTTATAGCTAAAGAAAGAATTGAATTTAAGGAGGTGATATAATGATACCGAAAAGAAAAGTTTTCAGAAAAATAAAATTAAAGAACAGAAAAATCTGGATGTCTAAAAAGAAAAAACAAGAGGACAGAATTGTTCTGGAATTAATGAATGAAGCTAAACAATATAGATTGTGTGGATAAGAAAGTTATATGGTAGAACATTCACCAGGAACCGAATAGACATATAACTACCTGTATATTATAGGGTAAGGTTAATTGATAATAAACAAAGGATAAAAATGATAATTAAATGGAATGTAAATAGAGAAAGAAAAGTTAAGGGAATGGATGTTTTACAGACAATAGAAGTTAATGAGATGAATAAAAATCTGTTGGTTGATATTGTAGATAGTGATTGTGGTTTAGCTATTGGAAACAGACGATTATATGTAGGTAAAGAATTTTTGAATGATAACGGAATAACATCAGAAATGATTAAGACAATTAAACAATAATAATAGGAGAATGAATATGATAAGAAAAACAAAAATAACTAATGAAGAATACGAAGGTATGAATGGAGTGATTACTGGAGAGTTTGAAACAGAACAAGATAGGATTGAATTTGAGAATTTAAATGGATTGCAATCTGGGAAATTCTTTCAAGTTTCAAACAAGAATATGAGACTAATAAAGAAGGAATGTAGAAGAGGTAGATTATCTGATTTGTTAGACAATAGTAATAATCTGATGTATGTAAAAAAATATGGAAAAGATGATTACAGAATTGTTGATACAGGTGAGAGAGTTTTATCAGCTAAAATGATTGATAAGAATGTTCAAAAATTGAAACAACATTCTAAAGTTAAAGAAACATTCGCTGATAATATGGTTGGACAAATATCACAATCTTTAAGTGATAAGGGTTACACCAGAAATCAAATCTCTGAAGTTCTGGACACATACTTACAAACTAAACACTATAAGGAGGTAGCATAAGTGATAACATATAAACCATTACAAGTGGTTGATGGGGTTGATAATACAAAATCAATCTCATCTTACTCCGATGAAGAGTTTAACCAATTAAAGAATGAAGTATTCTGGAGAACCAAGAATGGAAAGATAGATATTTCACTTTATGATTTATGTAAGTTTCTGAAACGAAAAGGTTTCGGTAAATATATCTCTACTCAACAACGAACTGAAAAAGATAGTTTGGTTAGATGGAGTGGAAAGATATTACAAATTCATAATACTAAATCAATCAAGGATTTCATTATTGATTACTTTGATAAATCTAATAAGGATTTATTTAATAAAGATAATCCATACTCTGTGAAATACGAAGAAGATGATATGGAATTCTACTGGAGTAAAAGAGATTTGATGGACAGATTGTTCAGAAACAATTTCTTTAAAGAAGAGAATGTTCCAGCACTTAACGAATTCAATATTGATAATCCTAAATTATTTATGGATGAGAAGGATGTTGTCTTTACTCGTTTCCAGGACAAATTAGTTAAGGTTACTGATAATAAAATTGAGGAATGTGATTATGAAATACTCGGAGATGAGAGTGTCTGGGAAACTCAATTAATATCAAAACCATTTACTAATGTAGATACTTCTGGTGAAGGTGCATTTGAGAAATTTATGAAAATGACTTGTATGGATTTGAATGGTAATAGTTCTGATAATTGGACTGAAAACTTTTCTCTGAATGAAGAACGATGGAGAAGTTTGAAAACAACATATGGTTATATGATTTCTCAATTCAAAAATCCTGAACTTGCAAAATGTGTAATCTTTATTGATAAGGATACCAGAGAAGATGTTTCTAATGGAAGAACAGGTAAGTCAGTAATTATGAATTCTATTGAGTATTGGAAATCATTCATAAAAGAGGATGGAAAAAATAGAGAGGTTACTTCTGGTAATCATAGATTATCTCAAGTTCAATTGGATACTAAATTCACACATATTCAGGACTTGTTTGAAGGATTTGATTTTCAGGAATTATATAATCCTATCGCTGATAACTTGACTATCAATCCAAAGAACCAATCACCATTCACGATACCATTTGAACATTCACCGAAGTTTGGAATTACTACAAACTTTATCAGTCACGATAGTGATATATCTACCAGAGGAAGACAACACTTTGTTGAGTTTGGTGGATATTGGAGAACTGCTATGACTAATGGTGAAAGTCCATCACACAATAAACATCTGGGGAAACTTTTATTTGGTAAAGATTTCACAGAAAAAGATTGGAACGAGTTTTACAATTTTGGTTTCAAGTGTGTCCAGGAGTTTCTGAAATATGGATTAATAGAATGTTCTATGGGTGACTTAACAAGAAAGATGTTACAGAAAGAAATAGAAGGTTCATCTGATACAGGTGAGTTTGATTGGATACTTTCTTGGATAGAGAATGATAGAGTTTCAGATGGGGCTAATCAGTTACCTGGAATTAAGATTGATGATTTATATTCAAAGTTCCAGAAACAATTCAATACTCATATAATGATGAATGGAGGACAAAGTTATAAGAAGAAATTTGTTAAATCCATTTACACGATTTGTGAGAAACTTGGATATGAATATAATGGACACAAACGACATCTGGGTGATACACCAACTGATAGAAGACATCTAAAGAAAAATAATCAAACAGGTAAGAATGATGAAATGTTAATAATAACCGAAAATCCACGATTTAAGGGTAGTTCAGAAACTACCCAGAAATCTACCCATAACGGGGAGAAAACACCGAAAATCGTTGAAAATAGCAAAGAATTAACCCATTCTGATGATATTGATAAACAATTGGAGGATTTATTCTATGATTAATCAAGTAACATACTTTGAAAAGTATCGTCCAAAAACTCTGAAAGAGTATGTTTGTGATGAACAATCCAGACAGAAATATCAGAACCTAATAGACAATAACCTGTCCCAACATATTCTCTTTGGAGGATGTGCTGGAACAGGGAAGACAACTTTGTCTGAAATAATATGTAGAAGTATTGATTGTGATTACCTGGTGGTAAATGGTTCTGATGAAACATCAGTAGATTTCATTAGAGATAAAATTCATAACTATATAACCACCTGTTCATTCACATCAGATTTGAAGGTTGTAATATTTGATGAGATGGAATATGTATCTAAAAATGGACAAGCATTATTGAGAAAGTATATGGAGGATTACATTCATTTGTCCAGGTTCATATTGTGTTGTAATGAATTGGATAAAGTTATTCCAGCATTAAAATCCAGATGTTCCCAGATACATATGAAACCACCAAAACCATCTATGGTTAAAGATAGATTAAAACATATTCTGAAGGGTGAAAATATTATATATACAGATAGAACTCTTAATGATTATGTGAATGTATTCTATACACCAGAGAATGATTTTAGGAAGGTGATTAATGAGGTTCAAATGAATTGCATAAATGGAAATCTAATAGATACTGATATAGAATTAAATTCAGATTACCAGAGGTTTCTGGAATTGTTTAAGAGGATAGATTTTAATTTAGAATATGTCTGGAAATTAGATGAGAATGAATTGAATGAACTCAAACACTTACAGAAAGAGAATAGATATATAACGATTAAGTGATAAACTGATAATATCAGAATATCACTTAATCATTAGGGATTAATTATGAATGTTATTGAACAATCTTTTACTGATGATTGTAGGATAAGAAGAAGTAGTAGTTAATCCTTTCCAGGTTAATTCACCACAATACATTTTGTTGTTTAGAATATCTCTAACATTCCACCATTTGAAATCTTTACCATTAAAGGTATATCCTCTTTGTTTAAGTAGAGATAACAGACGCTGTGTTTTTTTAGTTTTAGTAAGGTGTTTCATTTTATTCAGAACATTCCATTTCTTGAATATGTATTGAACCACTTCACTATTATTATCAGGAACGATTGTCTTATTCTTCCTGGTGTAACCAAAAGGAATTTTACTATATGGTAATTGATTGTTTTTGAATTTGAAATCTCTTCCCATAGTTAATCGTTCTTTAATAACTCTTCGTTCTTCAGTTGCAATACTCAAAAGTATATTTAATATCAATTCAGATTTAGGTTCTGATGTATCAATATTATCAGAGATAGAAACCACATTAATATTATGTTTCTTACACATCTCTATGAATTGTAAAGAACCTAACATAGTCCTACCTAATCTGTCTAATTTGAAAACGATAATAGTTTTAATGGGGCTATCTTTTAAGAATGGATTTTCAATCATATTCTTAATTTCAGTAATGACTTTTCTATCATCATTTCCTCCACTATCTATTTCAGAAAAGATGTTAGTTAGTTCTAAATCATTTAACCTACAATAGTCCTCAATCTTTTGTTTCTGGTTATCCAGAGATGTTCCATCAGATTGTCTTTGGGTAGAAATCCTGGTGTAGCCTATAATCATTAGTTACCTCCTTCTTTAAGTTGATTAAAATAAATGTCCAGAAGATATTTAAAATCACCATCAGTTAGTTTGATTTGTAATTCAGTTTCAATTACACTAACCATATCCACGAACCAATCCTTGTATCCTTCTTTATGTTTAGGATTTAGTTTTAATGTATCAAAGTTCATAACACCTCCTCGTTACTATTAGTCATACTATAAATCTCATTATCAGTTAATTCACCACGATAAATCTTCAGTAGTTTGTTGTAGTCCAGAAATTGTTTATAGGTTAAATAACCCTCATCCAATTCGTTGAAATAGTCAATCGTATCAAAGTAATCCATCATAGTATTTCTCCTCTTAAAATCATACTATAATTTACAAAATGTATTACCAAAAATACAAGTAAATACGGGTATATTTAGTAATACATAATATTAATTATAAGGATGTGGAATAGTTTTGGTGTGTAGGTTATTTATAGTATATTTCATGTAGTGAAACTCATAAAAGATATATTAAAATCAAACCCTGAAAAAACTCTTCATCTCTATTTGAGAGTTAGCACGGAAATCCAACAAACAAAAGGTCATAGTCTGGAAACTCAATTAAAAGAAGGAATGAGAGTATCCAAGAAATTTAAATTAGATTATATGATTTGGGACGAAGGAGCTAAAAGTGGAAGTAAGAATATTGAAGACAGGATTGTCTTTAACAATCTAATGTATGAAGTAAGAAATGGGAATGTAAAACATATATTCTTTTTAGATGTTAGTCGTGCGAGTAGAAAGTATGAATACGAATATTTACTTCTCAAAACTTGTTATGATTATAGTGTTCAACTTTATGATGTAAATCAGAAATATGATTTAGATGATGACGCACAAATGATGATGTTAAGGTTACAATCTATGTTTGTTCAATTTGAAAATAAACAGAGAAGGATGAAAAGTATTATAGGTAAAAGAGACCATTTTTTGAGAGGTGGGTGGAGAGGTGGAATTACTCCGTTAGGTTATGATACTATTGAAAGAAAATTAGTTATAAATAAAGAAGAAAGTAAATGGGTTAAGAAGATGTTCAAGATGTATGTTAGTGGTAAAACACCAACTGATATATCTAATCTATTTTATTCTAAAGGTGTAAAACCAAGAAAGAGTAAAAGTGGTATTTTCAATATAGGAACTATTCAGGTAATGTTGAAGAATGAAATCTATTGTGGTGTAGATAGAATGTGTGACCCATTAGATAAATCTGTAATTCATACTTACAAAGGTGTTCCACAAATAATAGATAGGAAACTTTTCAACCAGGTTCAAAAATTAATTTCATCAAGAAGAAGGTTAATGCACAATACTGGTAAGAATAAGAAATCAACATTTCCTGTATTATTAAGAAAGATGATTTTTTGTGATTGTTGTGGAGAAATGTGGGGTGTAAGAATATCTCATAAAAATTCAAATTATGTTTATTATTGTAGAAACAGAGAAAACAAATGGGGTAATAGAACACCTAACAGAACCATAAGAAAATGTGAAGTCAAAAGAAGTTGTAATATTCCAGAGACAGATAGAATTGTATGGGATACGATTATTGAATTGAACAGAGAAAGTAATATCCTGAAAGAGAAAGATAAGACAAAGATTTTACAACCTATAAATCCTGACCAATCCAGAAGTTGGAAACAAAGATTTAACTATTTAGAGAAACAAAATAAACTCCTGAATGATAAGAAGAATTTTATCTACCAACAATTTATTAGTAATGATATTGATAAACTAATGTTAGAGACATTAAACAAAGACCTGAATTCTGCATATACAAAAAATCATCAAGAGATAGATGAACTGAAAATAAAGATGGATACTAAACAACAGAAGGATGGTTTTATTGATTGGGTAGGGAAGAGACAAAATAGAATTAAAGGTATGGTTAATATAACTGATACTAATAAGAAAGTTGAAATCCTGAAAGAATTTATTGATAAGGTTTTTATCAATCATCAAAAAGATACAAATACCTTTATTATAAAGTTAAGATTGAAACTACCATTATTTAATGATAAATTAGTGTGGAATAACAAGAGAGATAAATCAAAAGGTTATAAGATTAAGGAAGGTTCTTATGAAATTACGAAACAATTTAACTGGGTCTCTAATAGACCGAAAAAAAAAGATTAATTAGAGATGAAACATCAAGAACCTACACACAAAACCTACTCGGTTACAGTGGAATAGGTTCTGTGTGTAGGTTAAATGAACCACACAAAAAACCATATCTCTCCTATACGATTACAATAGAAAGTTCCAAATTAAACATTCCTAAACTATCTGAAAAACAGATGTCTCTATTTAAGAAAATCTGTGAATTGAAAGATGAAGGAATGAATTTTCAACAAATATCAGACGAACTAAATAGATTAGGTTATGCACCTACAAGAGGTAAGGTGGGTGAGTTTAATAATAGAAAAGTTTGGAGTAACTATATGAAGATTAAACGAAACCTGGATAGAAAAGATATTATTCATCCTCCTGATTTAGATGATGTAGAATTAGAGTGGGATTAATTTCAAAAAGAAAAATAATGTATTACTATTCGCTGATGTGTAAATTAGTGATACATTATGAAGAACAATTCAATACAATTAAAGTTAGATAAACTAAAGAAGTCCTATAAGAAGAAACACAATCTTTTAACCAGGAAACAATCCGAATTACAATCTATTGAAGTTGAAATAAATACACTTCAGAAAGAGATAGATTTCTTTGATAAATCGTTAGCGATTAAACCACAAATTCTGTATAATCAAGGAAGAGATAAGAAGTATATATATGGACAAGTTTATCACTTTATCAGTCCTCAATCAGATAAAAAGAAATCATATAGATTTCTAATTGGTAAGATGGATGAGGGCAAGTCCAGGAAAGAATTAGAACAAACCTGTATTCAAAAGTTTATGGAAAAAGTAATTGAAGATTAAATTAAAAGATATAAAACCAAATCCAATTAATGATGATATATACTCATCTACTGACTTATCTGATTTAGTCCAGAGTATTAAAGATAATGGACAATTAGAGAAGATTGTTATTAATAAGAATAACCAAATTGTTTCAGGACATAGAAGATATTATGCACACAAACAATTAGGACTTGAAGAGATTGATTGTGATGTTAGAGATTTTGAAAATGATGTAATAGCTCTGATAGAATTTAATCGTAGTAGAACTAAATCAGTCCAGGACATTTTAAATGAAAGTAGAATTCTGGAGAAAGAGTATAAGAAGATTATTGGTAGAGGGAAGAGAACTGATAGAGAAGGTAAGGGTAGAATGACTACTCTGGTAGAAGTTTCTAAAAGTGTTGGAGTAGGAACTACTAATCTGAAAAAGATTAAATCCATTAGTAATTATGAACCAGAGTTATTGAAACAGATTGATAGTAAAGAACTCTCAATTAATCAAGCATACCAGAAGGTTCGTGATAAACATATGAAGTCAAAACAATCTACTAAAGGAAACTTTGGTGTCCTGTTTCGTAACCTGTTGAACAAAGAAAATCCACCTATGGATGAAGTTCTGAAAACTATATTAACTACCTATCCATACTCATTAGAATTGAATAAAATGTTATCACAACATAAGGACAATATTGTCCCTATGATTGACGACAAAAGGGATGAATTAATTGATAATTTAGAGTTCCTTAAAACTCTACCAGCCAAACAAGAAGTGGTGTATAAGAAGTTAAAAGAAATTCAGAGAAGTAAGTTTGACGGATATACAGAAGGTTCTATGTTTAGAGATTTATCTACATTAGGAAAAACATCTATATCTGGTGAAAATCTGAAAGAGAAACCTAATGAGGTTACAGGTATAAGAGATTGTGAAAGTATTTATAAAGAAGTAATTAGAGATATTGAAGAGTTTGATTTTGAATTAGATTTTATGGGAGGACATGAAGAACCACCTTCACATAATCCATCTTTACATACATCCCCACTTGAAGAATGGAATATAATAAGAACATATATTCATACTCTGGAATGGAACCCAAATCCTGGAAGGCTATTAAGATTTAAAGTGGTAGATAAACATCACCAAAGAGTTTTGGGAGTAATTAGTTGTGGTTCTGATTTTACTACACTTGGAGTTAGAGATGATTTTATTGGTTGGAGTGATTTGCATAAATACGATAAACATAAATTAAATCATACATCAGTAGTGAGTTCAATTGTTCCTGTTCAACCATTTGGTTATAATCTATTAGGTGGAAAGTTATTAGCTTGTATCTCAACAGGAAAAGGTGTGAGGGATTGTTGGAAAGATAAGTATGGAGATACTCTGGTAGGTAATACTACTACATCATTATATGGTGATTACTCTATGTATAATTCAATTCCATTATGGAAGAAACTTGGACATAGTAGAGGTGAGATACTAATTAAACCAGACAAAGAGATTTATGATTATTGGAAGGACTTTGTAAAACTGAATTATCCAGACTATTATAAAGAAGCTATTTCTAAATCATCACCAAAACAGAATGTTCTGAATTTGATATTCAAAATACTTGGTATTAAACCAGGTGACTATAAGAATGAATATCAACGAGGTGTCTATTTCAGTTCATTTTATGAAAATACAAAAGAGTTCTTAACTGATAAGATTAAAGAGAAAGATTTAGTCCTGAAGGATAAATTTAAATCAGATGAATGGTTCTTGAATTGGTGGAAGGAAAAGGCTACCAGGAGATTTACTAAACTTTACAAGGAAGGTAGATTATCAAAAGATGTTCTCTGGTATAAAGATATGAAAGAGGATGAAGTTAATAGTTACCTGATGTCTCAAGGTATTAAGATTAGTTAAAAAAGAAGTAATCACTTACAAAGGAGTAAATATGGAAGAAATAGGAACATTTCAATTATGCACAACTATGGGTAAGGACAAACATAGAGGAGATGATTTAGTGTTTGAAACTATTATGGATACAAGGACTGGTAAGATTATTAGTAGAGAAACACATGGTGTAATCACTACAAGGGGTGAAGGTCAAGTAGGTTACGAATAATGGTGAGAGATATTAATGTATCAGATTATCACTTTATCATTAAGTGAAGATAAACATTTGATTTCATTTCATTCAAACATAAGGACAATATTGTCCTTATATTAATTTATAGAAATATTATAATATCTAATTTTGTATATTTACTAAATAATTAAGTGATATAAATATGTTAAATCTAAATGAACAACAAAAAAGAGATATCGTAAGATATATTGAAGAAGGTAAGGAATTACCTGAAAAATATAGATTCTTACTATTTGAAAATAAACGACAAGTTGAACTTCTATGGAATGGAAAAACGGATGAAGTTACAAATGTTGTTTTACCTTTCCAGACCATAGAATGTGTAGATGAACCTCGTAGTGAAGAACACAAAAAGATTCAATCTGATTTGTTTGATTTTAGTGGAAGACAAATTCAAGGTTGGACGAATAAGTTGATATGGGGTGATAATAAATATATTCTTTCCTCATTGAAAAATGGTCCTTTAAGAGATGAAATTGAAAAACAAGGTGGGATTAAATTAATCTACATTGACCCACCATTTGATGTAGGTGCTGATTTCTCAATGAATATTGAAATTGGTGATGGAGAATCTTATGAAAAATCACCAAATATTTTAGAAGAGATTGCATACAGAGATACTTGGGGTATGGGAAAAGATTCATTTCTTTCAATGATTTATGAAAGATTGACTTTAATGAAAGATTTATTATCAGAAGATGGTTTTATATGTGTTCATTGTGATTGGAGGGTAAGTTCCTCAATTAAATTAATTTTAGATGAAATTTTCAATATAAATAATTATATGAATCAAATCATATGGGAAAGGTCCTCAACAGGAAATAAGGCTATTTCAAATTATAAATTACCAAGAGTTTACGATTCTATATTTTTATATAGTAAAAATGAAAATAACAAAATTAATATTCAATATTCAGAATATGCTCAAGAATACATTGATTATAACTTTCAATATCAAGATGAAAGAGGAAAATTTAGAAGACAAATATTAGGGACTAGAGGGAAAGAATCAATAAAAGAGTTAGAAAAAGATAATAGGATAATTACAACTAAATCAGGAAAAAAATATTTTAAACAATATTTAAGTGAAAGTAAGGGTTTACCTCTAACAGATTTTTGGTTAGGAACAAAAATACCAGATTTAAGAAGACAAGGTGGAATGACTAAGGAAAACCTTAAATATCCAACTCAGAAACCTGAGGTTTTAATAGAAAAATTTATAAAATTATGTTCAAATGAAGGTGATTTAGTATGTGACTTCTTTGTTGGAAGTGGAACAACTGCATCTGTATGTGAAAAGTTAAATAGAAAATGGATATGTTCTGATTTAGGAAAGTTTGGGATACATACGACAAGGAAAAGAATCATTTCTGTTCAAAGAGAACTTAAAAAAGATGGAAAAGATTATAGAGCATTTGAAATATTAAATCTCGGTAAATATCAAACACAACATTTCATATCTGAAGGTAAAAATGAAAGAGATGAAAATAAAATACAATCAGATTCCAATAAAGAAAAACAATTTATTAAGTTGATTTTAGATGCATATAATTCTGAACCTGTTCAAGGATTCAAAACTTTTGATGGAAAGAAATCATCAAGGTTTGTAAGTATTGGTCCTGTTAATCAACCACTTTCAAGATTTCATGTAGAGAAAGTTATTGATGAATGTGTAGAACATAATATAACAAAAGTTGATGTTCTAGGATTTGAATATGAAATGGGATTATTTCCTACTATTCAACAAGAAGCGAGTAGTAAAGGTATAGATTTAAGTTATAAACAAATTCCTGTTGAAGTATTTGATAAAAGGGCAGTCAGTAAAGGTGAAGTAGTATTTCATGATGTTGCATATATTGAAATGAAACCAATTGTTAAAGGGAAAATGGTTTCAGTTGAATTGATTGATTTTTGTGTGTTTTATAATAAAGGTTCATTAGAATCAACAGAACAATCTTTGAGAAATGGAAAGTCAAAAGTCATTATAGATAATGGTCAAATTGTTAAAGTATCTAAAGATAAAGATGGAATAGTAAATACTGAACAATTAACTAAAAAATGGGAAGATTGGATTGATTATTGGTCTGTAGATTTTGATTTTGAATCTAGAGAAGAAATCATACGTATTCCTAAAGAAGATAATCCTGATGAGTTTGAAGAAAAATGGACGGGTGATTATGTATTTGAAAATGAATGGCAATCATTTAGAACCAAAGGAAACAGAACTTTAGAATTAGTTAGTTCATCAAAAGAAATATCAGGTAAATCCAAAATTAAAATAGCAGTTAAAGTCATTGATATTTTTGGTAATGATACAATGAAAGTATTGGAGGTGAATATCTAATGGGATTGCATCCAGAGTTTCCAAAATCACCTTTTGTTGAAATTGAACCTCTTCATAGATGGTTTCCTGCAGATGAAGAATTAAGAGAAAAAGGTTATGAGAAATTATTACCACCATTAGTCACAAAATTAAGAGAAGAAATTAAATCATGGAGAGATGGTGGATATAGTGGAGTTTCTGATACAACCAAGTCACTATTAAATCATTGGTTCTTAACAAAACATCCAAGACCAACAGAAGATAATTCAGAAAATTGTTTTCAATATTATTATGCACAAAGGGAATCTGTTGAGACCATTGTTTATCTTTATGAAGTAAAAGAATGTAGAAATCCACAAGATTTATTAAGGTTTGATAAGAATGGTGTAATCTCACCTTCTATGTTTGAAGAATCTTGGTTGAGATTAGTTACTAAACAAGCTACAGGAACAGGTAAAACAAAAGTTTTATCATTGATTTTGACTTGGAGTTATTTTCATAAAACCTATGAAGAAGAGTCAGAATTGTCTAGAAACTTTCTCTTAATCACACCAAATATAATTGTGTTAGATAGAATAAGAACTGACTTTGAAGGATTAAAGATTTTCTTTGATGACCCAATATTACCACAAAATGGATATGATGATAGAAATTGGAGAAGTGATTTTCAATTAACATTACATATTCAAGATGAAATTGGAACTATCAATAAAAAAGGAAATATCTTTTTAACAAATATCCATAGAGTATATGAAAAGAACAATAGTTCATCCGTTGATGATGATAATACATTGGATTATTTCTTGGGTGATAAACCTGTAACAAAAACACAAGACAATAAGATTGTTGTAAGTGATGTGGTAAGGGATATAGATGAATTGATGGTTATGAATGATGAGGCACATCATATACATGATAAAAAATTAACTTGGTTCAAATCTATTCAAGATATTCATAATAATTTATTACAGAAAGATAAAAAATTATCTTTACAGATAGATGTGACTGCTACACCTAAACATGATAATGGGAATATTTTTGTTCAAACCATAAGTGACTATCCACTTGTAGAAGCAATCGCACAAGGAGTGGTTAAACAACCTGTTTTACCAGATTCTGCAAGTAGAGGAAAATTAACAGAACATCAATCAACTAAATTTTCTGAAAAATATAGAGATTATCTTCGTTTAGGATATATTGAATGGAAGAAAACTTATGAAGAACATAAGAAATTAGGTAAAAAAGCAGTGATGTTTGTGATGGTTGATGATACTAAAAATTGTGATGATGTTGCAGAACATTTAAGAAAATATCCTGAATTATCAGGAAACTCAACCTTTGTAATTCATACTAAAAGAAATGGTGAAATAAATGAGAATGTTTCTGGGAAAAAAGAAGAAGAATTAAAAGAGTTAAGAAAATTTTCAAATGAAATTGATAATCTTGATAATCCTTGTAAAGCAGTTATATCTGTATTGATGTTAAAAGAAGGTTGGGATGTAAAAAATGTAACTACTATTGTTGGATTACGACCTTATAGTTCTAAATCAAATATCTTACCTGAACAAACTTTAGGTAGAGGTTTAAGAAGAATGTATTTTGGTAGTGATTGTGAAGAATATGTGAGTGTTATTGGAACTGATAATTTTCTTGAGTTTGTTGAAAGTATTAAGAGTGAAGGTGTTACACTTGAAAGAACTGCTATGGGTGAAGGGACAAAACCTAAAGTTCCATTAATCATTGAAGTAGATAAAGAAAATAAAAAGAAAGATTTAGACAAACTTGAAATCAAGATTCCAATTCTTTCACCAAGAATAAGAAGAGATTATAGAAATCTTGATGATTTGAATCCGAGTAATTTTAATTATAAAGTTGTACAAGTAAGAGAGTTTTCTGAAGAAGAAAAAAAAGAGATTACTTTTAGAGATATAACAGAAGGTAAAGACCACCATACGACATATTTTGATAAAGATTTTGTTCCAGACCCAACATCAATTATAGGTCATTTCACAAGAACAATAATTAAAGAATTGAGATTATTCGGTGGTCAAGAAGTTCTGTATGAAAAAGTAAAAGATTTTATTACTCATCATTTATATGGGAAGATGGTTGATTTAACTGATTTAAATATAGTTAGAAATTTACAAGAGGTTGAATCAAGAAGAACCATTGAAGAAACATTCAAAAAATATATTAATGAATTAACTGTCGTAGATAAAGGTGGAAAAGGTTATGTTGAGAAAAGAGATTACATCCAAATAGGTAATACGAAAACATTTTCAGTTAAAGATACAGAAAGGTTACGTCCTAAAAAATCTGTCTTTAATAGAATAGTGGGTGATAGTCATTTTGAATTGATGTTTGCAAGTGTTCTTGATTCCTGTATAGATGTAATTTCACATTGTAAATTATTTCAACAAATCAATTTTAAAATGGAATATGTAAATCATGAAGGTGGTATAAGTTATTATTATCCTGACTTTGTTGTAAAATTAAGTGAAAATGAACATTGGATTGTAGAAACAAAAGGATTGGAAAATTTCAATGACCCATTGAAAATAGATAGATTATCTAAATGGTGTGTAGATGCATCAGAACAAACAGGTAAGAAATGGAATTACTTATACATCCAACAAGAAAAATGGGATAAGATTGAAGAAACACCTAATGAGTTTAGAACTATAATTGATTTATTTAAATCTGATACTTAAAAATCAATTAAATCATACACATCATATCTTTAGAATTGTATTGTCCTTAAAATTTTAATATTTATCATCAAATTATAATCTCAACTTACTCTCAACATTAGATTGATTTATCAGAGGAGAAACCTATTAAATAATGTTTATACATTAAGGGTGTTCTGGTATATTATATACAATTATCTATCAATTCAATAACTGATAAAGTGATAAACTGATATATTATGAGGGGTTATACCTGGTATCCCTAATCTACAATAACAAATTTTATAGTAAGGACATACATGCTCTGAAAAACAAATATTTTCTGGAAGTCCAGGAATTAACAGGTAATTATTCCCTGTGATATTTATATAAAACAGATGGAGGAATTACAAAATGACTAAAACAGAAGATAAGATTAAGAGTTTAGATTATCGGATTAAGAATATCAATAAACAGATTTCTGATTTAGAACAAACCAAGATTAACCTAATGATGATTAAAAGAGAAGTCAATTTAGATGAAACAAGAAAGGTTCTGGAAGAAGCATTCACAGATGAAATAAGGGATGAACTGAAAGATAAGTATAAGGACTTTGATAAATGGAATTAAGAGTAGAAGATGTAATGAAGTCACTTCAAAACAGAAGAAAGAATGGTGGTTGTTCTGCAT
>Ga0206125_10002874_pt1 | contig 17401 bp, 19 predicted proteins | sample Helgoland_Spring_4_FD_148598 | JGI IMG/M metagenome (GOLD analysis project Ga0206125, IMG submission 148598) | Pelagic subsurface seawater microbial communities from Kabeltonne, Helgoland, North Sea - Helgoland_Spring_Bloom_20160331_1 | ecosystem: Environmental > Aquatic > Marine > Epipelagic ... | reverse complement strand
CGTGTCTATATCCGGATCTTGCGATTCATTAAGACATAGAATTTATGATATAGATTTTAATAATTCTACAGAATTAAACTCAACAATCTATTTTGCTAGAGCAGGTCACAACGAATTCAATTACAGTTCGAATCCATCTTATATTAGTAGTGATGATAGCAACAAGAGTCAGATAAGAGTCAAAAATAGCAGTTTAGATCAACCCGTATCATACATTACCACAGTTGGTCTTTATTCTGCTGATAATGAGTTATTAGCCGTAGCAAAGGTTTCTGAACCGCTCAAGAAAACTCCAGATACAGAGTTAACTTTGAGAGTAAGATTGGATTTCTAAACAGGAGGTTTCACCTGTGCCATACTATCCATTCGGACAAGACGATATAGTCAGGAATACAATTAGGGCATACCCAAAAACAACATTTTTTATATATGGGGGTGTTATATATCACAACGAGCGTCCCTATAATCAAGGCGAGTTGTCTGGGGAAAATATCAACCATGTTCCTCCCGGTTTCGCAAGCTTATATGAGTACAATGTTGATAGACCATCTAGTGATTTAATATATCCGTTTCTTGTCAAGGGCGGCTCTTTTTTGTCCTTTAAGACAATAACAACGGACAGTTATAATAAAGATTTTGAGCCCGGTGATACCTTAGAAGGCGCATATGCCATGTCCGCCAGCATCACTAGAGACTTCTTTTCTTCAAGCGTAGAGTTGGGAGAATCTAGGGCTAGGCTGGAAGCTCTTAAAAACACTACAAATTTTTATAGAGTTAATAGCGAACAATACGCTTATTCTTCTGATTTGGGGCATGGGTGGGATAAGCAAACACAGAAGCTTAATTTGATTAGTATCCCATCAATTTTCTTTGGCTCTCAAATTAAAAAAGGATCCTTAGAACTGGACTTTTTTGTATCTGGCACTCTTATTGGAAGCCTCAAAGATGAAAGACAAAATGGAGAATTGATCCAAACAGGACCAGAGGGCAGTAACGGATCCGGATCAATCGCTGGCGTAGTTCTCTACAATGAGGGCTTCATGATGTTAACAGGATCATGGGCTCTTGATGGCGACCACACCGAAAACTATAATGGTGATGGAGCAGTTAGTCCCGCTTGGATTTACTATGCAGTAGGCGCACAGGACAGCAAAACTATTCCAAGCCAAGAATCTGCATGGTCTTTGGATTTTAGAGGTACAACAAAAACGCAGGTTATAACCATGTTTGCAAATGCGCCAAAAGGAAAAATAAATCACTCGAATAACCCGACATATGTAACCTATGGGCAAGATTCTCAGACAACTGGGTCGAATTATTACATAGAATCGCCCTCTTCTGAAATCAAAAATATTGTTTCTTCGTCTTTTCATGATAAGAGTCCGATATTTAAAAAAGAGACCTACATCTCTAAAATAGGCGTTTATGATAAAGATAAGAACCTTATTGCTATAGCTAAAGTAGCTACTCCTGTAAAAAAGACCGAACAAAGAAACCTCACTTTTAAATTAAAGCTTGACATCTAGTGAAACCCCTGCTATAGTTCTCCTATGATTTTAGGATTAGACATCTCAACAAGCATTGTCGGCGCTACTATTGTATCCGAGACAGGCGAAGTTATAACAACACACGCTTGGGACATGCGAAACAAGAACCACTTTCCAGACATCTATTCAAAATATAACCACATTCAAGGAGAGCTGCTTGATTTGTTATCAAATCATGACATTAAACATGTTTTTATTGAACAAAGCCTCCAAATGTTCCGCTCGGGTTTTTCATCAGCCAAGACACTTTCAACCCTTTCTTCGTTCAATGGTGTTGCAACCTACCTTTGTTACCGAGAACTGGGCATCAAAGCTGAACACATTCCAGCCTCATCTGCTCGCAAGGCTTGCGGCATTACTATTAAGAAGGGAACCAAAGCAAAAGAACAAGTTGTTAAGTTTTTACTTGACAATGAGCCCAAGTTTGTTGTAGAATACACAAAATCTGGGAACTTGAAGCCCAAATATTATGATATTGCCGATAGTATTGTTATAGCTAAAGCAGGACACACACTTGTCGAACAACGAAAAAATAACAATTCTTAAAGATTTCCTCGGTGGATACAGCAGAACAGGTCAAGAACATCTCTTTTCCTGCCCCAAATGTAATCATCACAAGAAAAAGCTGAGTGTTAACATCGATAAGGATGTTTTTAAATGTTGGATCTGCGACTATAGAGGAAATAGCATATACAGACTGGTTAGAAAGTATGCCTCATACGAAAAAAGATCTAAATGGCAGGAATTGTCAGGGAAACTGAATCTTTTAGACTTTGAAACCATACTGGAGAGCATATTTCCGGTAAATGAGCCAGAAGAAGAAATTGTTGTAGATTTACCTAAAGAATTTGCGTCTTTAGCTAACAAAAACATTTCAATCGAGGCTAAAATAGCCAAAAACTACCTAAACAAAAGAAATATATCAGATAAAGACATACTATTTTGGAAAATAGGGTATTGTTCTAGTGGAGAATATGCAGGTAGAGTAATAATTCCTTCTTTTAATGAAAGCGGTGACTGCAACTTCTTTATTGCTAGAACATACCGGGATGATTGGAGAAAATACATGAATCCTCCCACTTCAAAGAGTAAGATAATCTTTAATGAACTATATATTGACTGGTGCGAAGATTTAACCTTGACAGAAGGTGTATTTGATGCTATAGTAGCTGGCAAGAATTCGGTACCCATATTGGGTTCGTCTTTAAAGGAGCAGTCAAAATTGTTTAAAAGCATCATTTTGAATGATACGCCAGTTTATGTTGCTTTAGATTCCGATGCTGAGAAGAAAGCTTCGTTTCTTATACAAAATTTAATAAAATATGATGCGGAGGTTTACAAAGTAGATGTATTTCCGTATAGTGATGTCGGCGAAATGCCGAAAAAGGAATTCCTGAAGAGGAAAAAAGCCGCAAGGTTAATGTCGTCGGAAGACGCATACTTGCAAAAGTTTATCAATAGTTTTGATTTTTAAAGGAGAATATATTATGAAAAACTTGATTATCGCATCCATGCTGGTGTTCAGCTTGATTGGGTGTCACGAAGAAGAAGCCGAAGACTGTGCAGAAGCAGTAGTTGCCGAAGAAGAAACCGACGCTGAAGAAGAAGCCGACGCTGAAGAAGAAACCGACGCTGAAGAAGAAGCTTCTGACGAAGAGGAAGTAGAGGAAGAAGCAGGGGAAGCCGAAGAAGAAGAGGAAGCCGAAGAAGAAGAGGAAGCTGAAGATGCAGAACCTGAAGAAGAAGAAGTTGAAGAAGAAGAAGCTGAAGAAGAAGAAGCTGAAGAAGAGTCCGAAGAATCTGACGAAGAAGGCGAAGAGCTAGAAGAAGAAGAGGAAGAAGAAGAAGACGAAGAAGAAGAAGAGTAAATCATTTTTAACAAAGGAGAATAAATGAGAGGCTTTATTATTGCGACAATGTTGACATTTGCTTTAATTGCTTGTGAAGACACAACTGAAACAGCAACTGAAACAGCTGAAAGCGAGAAAGGTACAACTTTTATTGGTGTTGATGATAATAGTGGAACTACCACTAGTACTAACAGCACAACCACTACGGATGAGACTACAACTACTCCAGAAAATACTGGAACAGTTGAACCTACTGAAGTAGAGGAGAACAATGAAACCAACACGGTTCCAACGGAAACCGAGGAGACGACCCCCGAACAGGGGTCTGATCCTTCGGATCCTGTAGGGACTGATCCCGTCGAGGAGGAAACAACTGAAGTAGATCCGGTCGAGGATGAAGTTACTCTGGAAGATTTGACAGCAGAAGATCTAGCTGAAATTGAAATCTTGCGAGACAATATTTTTGGGGGTCTTAATGTTGGCAAGGAGCTTTATTTGGCTCAAGTCTCATTGGCACTGGAAGACTCAGGTATTGATGGCGGTTATCAGATTCTAGACGACAGTCAGGAACTACCAGAGGTTTCCGATTGTCCTTATGTAGAATTTTATAACAACCAAGCTGTTATGACTGGCTATGCATGCGAGTATCTCGTAGATAAGGCTCGCTCGGAAGCATACTCTAAACTTTACGGCACTCTAAAGGCTAATCGTGAAAACTATGATCCTGATCTTAGCGAAGAGGATTTTTGGTTTGAACAAGGTGCCGTTAGTGGTCTAGAAGAAGCTCGTGTGCTTGTGCGTGTAGATCTTAAAGCAAAACAACTCTGCAATAAGAACCCTTCACCAGTTAAGAGTTCTGAAGAAAAAGGAATTGTTATAGGGCGTCAGCATTTTATCAACTCTATGAACAATTGGCTAACTACCAATGGGTATGCAGCAGATTATCCTGTTATGTCAGACCCTATTGAGGTTTGTCAAGCAAGTGAGTCGATGCTAGATCCAGTTTATAACGAGGCCGTGAACACCATTAGCCAAGCTATGGAGCAGAATCCTCTTTGTGATGACTATACTCCCACTAGTAGCGACGACGAAATCATGTTCGCCCAAGCACAAAGCGATTATAGTGAGGCACTTCAGGTAGGGATTGCAGATGAATTTGCTTTAGCTGCTGTAAAGATTTTTAAAGTCGTGCCATGTAATGTGTCAGACCCGATTGTTATTGACTTGAATAACAACGGTAGGTTTGATATCACATCAATTGAAAACGGCGTTAATTTCTCTATGTTTGGTAAGCGAACCACAGCAGTTAGTTGGCTTAGTGGCGATGGATTCTTGTTTGTTGATAAGAACTCTAATGGTATTGTCGATAATGGTACCGAGTTCTTTGGAACATCGACAGAGTACTCAGGTGGCTTTGCTCATCTAGCCACTATGGACACAAATAAGGATGGAGTAGTTAGTGTAAAAGACAAGGGCTTTGGCAATCTCTATGTGTGGGCAGACACAAACTACGATGGTAAATGCACCACGGAAGAGGTTACACCTTTAACAGAGACAAAAGTTACATCTATCCCCCTAAGTGCAGACCAATATCGAAAAGTATCCACGACAGTAAACGGCAACCGTGTAAAAAGCTCAGTTAGGGTCTCTACTGGCGATAATCGCGTTATTCTTTTTGGAGATGTAGATTTGCGCTCAGGGATTTACCCTAAACTTCAAAAATAAAAAAAGTCCTTGACTTTATAAAGCACCCCTGCTACCATACAGGGGTGCTTTTTTATTATGAAGATCGGTGATTTAGTATACTATAAGACGCCAATAGGCTTACCAAGTAATTCTCCTTTGGGGATTATCACCGGCATAGATGAAGAACTAGGAGTAGCAGAGGTAACATGGGTAACGAACAAGGGAACAGATCCGATGCCGATAAAGTGGCTAGAAGTAGTCCAAACTTCCAAGTAGGAGACTTAGTAATGGTAAAAGATTCTCTTGACACTCTTGGTATAATCTCAGAAGTAAAGGGAAAAATAGAAGGCGCAAACCATGACTGGAATAGGTATTATTACATGGTCATACCAGCAGGGGCAAAATACCCCGTTCCAGTATGGAACAAAGAACTAGAGTTAATAAGGAAGGCTAAATGAAGATCGCACATATCTCGGATGTACACATTAGAAATCACAGATACCACGAAGAATACACCGCTGTATTTGAGGAACTGTACGAAAAACTAAGGGAACTCAAGCCAGACCTTATTGTTAACACGGGTGACACGGCTCACACCAAACTACAACTAAGTCCTGCTTATTTTCACATGACAGCCAAGCTTTTTGAGAACTTAGCAGACATTGCGCCCCTCCATGTGATCCTCGGGAACCACGACCTAAACCTTCGTAATCCGGGGCGTATTGACGCTATTACCCCTATTGTTGAGGCACTAGATCACAAGGACATTCACTTCCACAAGTTCTCCAAAGAGGTAGACTTGGGTAATGGTTTTGTTTTAAATGTTCTTTCTATCGTCGACGAAGACAAGTGGATTGACCCAACCGACGAAAGCAAGGTCAACATCGCTATGTTCCACGGCTCTGTTGCTGGTGTAACAACTGATACTGGCTGGATCATGGAACACGGAGACATTAACATCCAGCAGTTCAAGCCATTTGACTATGTTTTGCTAGGCGACATTCACAAGACCTACCAGAAACTAGACCCACAAGGTCGTGTTGCTTATCCCGGCTCTCTTGTCCAGCAGAACTTTGGCGAGAGCATGGATAAGGGATTTCTACTGTGGGACATTAAAGATAAAGAAGACTTTACCTGTGAGCATCACCCGCTTACAAACCCAAAGCCATTCGTAACGATTGAACTCACACCAAAGGGCAAAATGCCCAAGAATGTAGAGGTTACTCCCGGTGCAAGGGTCCGCTTGGTATCTCAGAACAACTTACCCTTAGACATAATGAGAAGGGCTATTGATATCGCTAAGGGCAGATTTAAGCCCGAGAGTGTAACCTTCCTCAACAGGTCTAGTGGAGAGCGAGGGTCTGTCCAAGGCTTAACTGATGGCATCAACATAGAAGACCTGCGAGATCCAAAGGTCCAAGAAGAACTCATCGACGAGTATCTCAAGGACTATGAAGCCACCCCAGAAACACTAGAAAAGGTATTTGCCCTTAACCGCAAGTATAATACCATGGCAGAAGAAGAGGAAGAGGTATCAAGGAATGTTAACTGGTCTCTTAAATCTTTTGAGTGGGACAACCTATTCAACTATGGAGAGGGCAATAAAATAAACTTTGAAAGACTTAATGGGATTGTAGGGATTTTTGGTAAAAACTTCTCTGGCAAGTCTTCTATTATTGACGCATTTTTATATACTTTATTCAATTCCACCAGCAAAAATGAGAGAAAAAATCTAAATGTTATTAATCAAAACAAAGAAGAGGGTCGGGGAAGGCTAGAGATAGCAATCGGAGACCGAGACTATTCTATTGAGAGAAGTTCAGTAAAATACATAAAAAAACTTAAAGGTACTGAAACCGTAGAGGCAAAGACAGACACAAACTTCTCTTTTTATGACCATGTGATGGAAGAGGACACAGAATTAAACGGAGATAGTCGTAACGGAACTGATAAAAACATAAGAAAAATGTTCGGAACAGTAGAAGACTTTCTACTTACTTCGATGGCTTCACAAGTCGACAGCCTTTCATTTATCAACGAAGGGTCGACTAAACGCAAAGAAATACTAGGCAAATTCCTTGACCTAGAAATCTTCGACAAGAAATTTAAAAAAGCCAAAGAAGACGCCTCTGACATGAAGGGTGCGCTAAAACTATTAGAAGGAAAAGAACATGATACAGACATTAAAGAAGTCGAACAAGCACTTGAGCAAAACGCTTCTGCGAAGAGAAGACAAGAGAATAAATGTAGGAAATACTCTAGTGCAGTCGAAAAAACCGAAAGCGCCATCTCCGAAATCACCAGAAAAATACAATCAATCCCTGCCGACATCATCAACATAGTTGAGGTTAAAGAAGAGCAGATATCAAAACAGCACGAAACATCAGTATTGAGTCAGCAAATTTCTGATTTGAAAGATGAAAACAAACTAAAGCGCATTGATCACAAGCATATCAATCAGGTGTTGGAAGGTTTTGATATCGAAGCCATTAAAAGCCAAAGGGATGAAATAGAAAAGAATAGAACTACCCTTGATGGCACAAATCAAACTATAGAGAAACAGGAATATCGCCTGACTCAAAACAAGAACAAAGTAAAGCTTTTACTTGAGGTGCCATGCGGAGACGAATATTCATCCTGCAAGTTTATCAAGGACGCCTACAAAGCCCAAGGCAATATCACAGTCATAGAACAAAACCTACGAGAACTCCGCGATGAGTGTGAGTCTTTGTTTGAGAATATTGAAGACTTAGACCCTCTAACAGTTGAGAAAAAGATACAAAAATATGAAGAAGTTTTAGAAATGCGAGAGCAGATTATTGGCACAATAAGCCAAAATGAGCTTGTGGTAGAGAGAAATGAGAGTAAAATTACCACTCTTAGCCTAGAAATAGAGAAACTTGAAGGAAAAATAGAGGAATATGAAGAAAACAGAGAGGCAATTGAGAATTTGGAACAACTCGTTAGCGCAAAAGTAGAGCAAAAGAATAATCTCAAAGCCCAACAGGGGATATTAGAGGAATGTAACGAAGAAATTGTCTGCTTAATCAAAGAAAGGGGCTCTTTGGAGCAAAGATTAGAGAATTTGATTGCCCAAAGGGACGAAATGGAAACTTTGAGGGATAATTTTGCTGCATATGACCTTTTTATGCGTTGTATGCACACTAATGGCATCTCTTTGGATGTTATTAAGAAGAAACTACCAGTTATTAACGAAGAAGTAAGCAAAATATTGGCTAATGTTGTTGATTTCGAGGTATTTTTTGAATCTGAGGGCAATAAACTAGATATTTTCATCAAACACCCCAAATATGAGGCTAGACCAATTGAAATGGGCTCTGGGGCAGAGAAAACTATCGCTGCCATGGCAATTAGGCTTGCTTTGTTGTCTGTGTCTTCGTTACCAAAGGGTTCTATCTTTATTTTGGATGAACCAGCAACTGCTTTGGATGCAGAAAACATGGAAGGCTTCATTCGTATCCTAGACATGGTAAAATCCTATTACCAGACCGTTCTTCTTATCTCGCATGTAGATCATTTGAAGGATATTGCCGATATGACAATTGAAATTGACAAAGTAGATGGTTTTGCATGCGTTAATCAATAATTTGAACTATTTAGATTATTGGAGATTAGCATGAAAGAAATATTGGATAATTGGAAACAATATATAAATGAGCAAGAAACAACAACACCAGAACAAAGGCTCGATGCTGTAGTGAGAGCTGTTTATGATTTAGATCGGGCGTCTGATGATAAAAGGTGGAGTACGATAAAGAAAAGAACATCAAATTATAATTTAAAAAAAATATCTGATGCGATTCGGAATAAAATTTATTATACTTTCGATAGTTCTATCGGAGAAAAATCATTTGTTAGAATGGTGAGGCAAACAAAAGAGGTACCAGTAAGCGTTGAGCTTAGAATCGACCCTAAAGCGTCTGATGAACAAATATTGAAGCAATATAGAGAAGTTTATCTTCCAAAAATTAAAAAAATAGTTGATACAACACCAATAGTTAATCTGGCTTCTAAAACAGCAGCTCAACTATATCCAGCCGGCGTAGAATATATTGCAAAAAGACTTCAAAAGGGACAAATGGTGGGAGGCTTCTTTGCCAATAACACCCTCCCCGGTTTGCCTCCATTTATAGGAATTAACCCATATGCTTACATCGATGACCGTGGTATGGTTAGTTACTCCGGAGTGCAGAAAGCACTACTAGAAGAATTGGCACATGCAGTTGATCTTCTCCTCGGCGTCAGAATTTCCGATCTCCTCGGCGGATTGGAAGATATCACCAAGAGGCAAAAGGATACTGATATAAAGCTAAAAGATTATTATGATTATTTGAGAGATCCTGTAGAAACATACGCAAAATTAAAAGTGATAAAAAGTGAGTTGATGGGAATTGACCGCCGAGCGTTTTTTGATGAACAGGGCAGAATAGATCTAGATCGCTTAAAGAATTATCTAGAGGACCCCGAAAGCAAGAAAAGGCACCCAATCCTTAGAATTCTAAACATTCAAAAACTAGAAGACATCGGCAAAGTATTGGATCAAATAGCAAGAGTTGATCAACAAAAAACTTCACAAATGGCTTGACAAGTCATTTATAGTGTTGTATATTATATACATAACTTAATGACTTAGGAGGTCACCATGAAAAAGTTTCTCGTTGTCGTAGCAATCACACTTTTCACTACCACCGCTTTGGCACAACAACCAAAGGCTAAGTTTTATGACTTTGGTGAGCAAATTATTGATGGGGAAATTAAAAAGCCAACTGCCTTGTTTACTGATAGTAAGAAGAAAGTTAAATTCGATAGACTTCTGAGCCTTAAGAAGTCTTTTATTTCTTCTCTTAACGATTCCGCCAAAGAAAGAGCGTTCAAATAGTATCATTTAAAAATTGCAACTATTTAATATATGGAACCAAAAAGATTCTTTCAGTCTAATTTACTAAAGGCTTTGATTTTCTTCTGCTTTGGTTTCGTTGTATTGCCGCCAATGGATACTGTGCTCTGGATACTTTCTGGGGTGTTTATCTCGTTGGCTTTTTTTGAAAAGACAGATTTTTTAGGCTAGGAGGCTGGATGAGGTCCCAAGATTACTGGGTAGTTAAGTATTATTTAGACAACACAAAGCACATATTTCATATTGAAGCAAGTCAAAAATGGTACGATGAAGAAAAGATACTAAAAATATTCCAAGAACTGCACCCAGACTGGGAGAATATATCAGCCTCCCCAGTAGAAAACCTAAAATTCAAGACACCAGACGGAGGATGATATGATGTCTGCTATTAAGCACGGATTAGATAGATTGTTAGTAAAGTTAGTTTCTAGGAAACTTATGGTATGGTTAACAGCCACAGGGTTAATGCTATCAGAGAGAACCCCACTAGATTCTAGTGATTGGGTTGCTATTTCTTTAGCATATATAGGAATGCAGGGACTAACAGACCTCGCTACACAATGGAAGCACGGTAAATGATAGAGTTTTGGTTAGTTGCTAGAGTCTGGGCATCAAAGACTTGGGCTTTTATAAAGAAGTATTGGCAAGTTTTTGCCGGAGCGGTCTATGCAATCTGTGTGTGGGTCTACTTTAAGGGCAAGGTTGATAATATCAAAGAAGTCCTTGAGGTGGAAGAAGACACCCATCAAAAAGAAATCGACACGCTTAATAATTCTCATGCAGAAGAGATAGCTTTTCGTGATGAGGCTTTGGATAAATACCAGCAAATCATCGCCAAGGTAGAAAAGAAATACGAGGAAAGAAAGGAAGAACTCTCGGAAGAAAAAAGGGCAGAGGTCAATAAGCTCGTATCAAAATACAGGGAAGATCCCGCTACTTTGTCTAGGTTGTTAGCAGAAAGGTTTGGGGTCACCTATGTGGAGAGCGGAGAAGAATGAAAGAAATCCTAACAGAATGGCGAAAGTTCGTCGCCCTAAATGAAGCACTAGTGCTTAAGCCCGGACCAAATGGTTGGGATAAGTATTGCCAATTAGTTGCAGAGGCTTATGCTGCTGCCCCTGAATACGAAGATGTGGCCGTTGATTCGTTTAAGGCTATGATTCCTTTTGTCAATAATATGTTTGATAAAATTAACAAAAGGGTAGATATTCAATTTATAGATGATCACCCATATGAAACTGCCGAAGAGTTAAGGCAAGATGTTAATCAAAACAAAGTCTTAAAAATTTCTACACTTGACTCTGAACACGATGTATTCGACCCAGAAACAAACCAAAAGTTTAGGGCAGTCCATGATTATATGACCCATATTCAGGGCAACACAAACTTTGATGGTAGAGGCGAGATCGCTTCCTACAATAGGCACATAAAGACTGTACCGCCAGCAGCATATCCAGCCCTATTCACAGAAGTGGTAGGTCAGGCTTGCTCGTTTATTGTAAATGGCGAATTCCCAGAGCAAAAGATTGCCCTCCTCCCCGGCTTTGACTACGAAAATGTAGGAGTTGTGGAAGGCTATGATATAGTTAATAAAGAATTGGTAAAGAAAGGCGAAGAACCAGAACCAGAGGAGAGTGAAAATGAAAAAGATGTTGAATGAATGGAAAGAGTTCCTAAATGAACAAGAAGAAGAAGTTGTGGTAAGCGATTTTGATAAGCGATCTCAGCAAATTGCTAAGATTCATGATGGATTCGTTGACTTTTTAGAAGTTGAGGATGTATTCCCTATGGGAGAAATTCCCAAATCTGTTATGGATGCACTTATGAATGCAGCGATGGTAGCCGTGGATGCCACGGGGGGTGATGTCCAAGAATGAAACAACTACTATCCATATTTTTAGTTATACTCTTTGCTTTCCCTGCTTGGGCGCAAGAGGGAGTTATAACTGAAATACAGAAAGGCAAGCGAGCACCCTTCACGGGTGTTCTGTTGGATGCTAAAGCAGCAGCCAAAGTCCTAACTGATCAGAAATACACGGCAGAAGAGTGTAAGATAGAAATGGATAGAGAGATAGAAATATTAAAAGCCAAGTTAGAACTAGATCTCAAAATCAGCGAGATCAAACTAAACTCGGCAACTGACAAATACACAAATCTTCTCAGTATAAAAGACGAGGAGAACAAGCGACTACAGGAACTAGCACTTAGGAGACCAAACGATTATACCCACTGGTGGTTTGTCGGCGGCGTTATTGGCGGCGTGGTTTTGACGGTAGGTGTCTTTGTGGTTGCTGTGGGGATTACTAACTAATGGCAATAGGTAAGTATAGTCATGGAAAATTAGTATCTATAATAAAGCAGGTACACACTAAGGAAGATCCGGATCATGGAGACTTAGACCCTGCTGGCGCGAACAGGCAATTGCAGTTTAATGATAACGGCTCTTTTGGAGCGGTAACCTCTATTGTTTTTGATGGAAATGACCTAACTGTTTCCGATGATAAAAAGCTTCATTTTGGAGATGCCCAAGAAGCACACATAGAATATAATGAAAATGGGGATGATTTTTTAGTAATATCAGGCTCATCAAAGGGCATCGTCTTATCCGGCTCAACAATCCAAATAGCAGGCACATTAGAAGGTGCATCCCCACTCAAGATTGGTGGAGAGCTACAGTTTGTATCCACGGGAGACGCATCAGCTTTTAACTTCGGACCAAATAACGAAGCAAAAATATATTATGAGGATGGCGGCAACGGGGCTTTGATAGTCTCAGGGTCAGAACACAGGGGGCTCGTCTTGTCGGGCTCTTGCGTTCATGTAGCCAACTATTTGGCTGTGGGGGACTGCTCCGCAACTCACGCGATCACTTTACCAGAAACTAGCGGACCATCAGGGCAAGTTAAGGCAAATGCTTTTGTTTCCTACTCTTCCATAAGATTTAAGAAAGATGTTGAGCCACTTGGTTCTGCCCTTGATACAATTGGTAAGCTTCAAGGTGTATCATATAGTTGGAAAGATACAGGAAAAAAAGATTTTGGTTTTATTGCAGAAGAGGTCGGTAAAGTGATTCCTGAGATTGTCGAATGGAGCGCTGACCCGCAATATGCCAACACGATGGACTATTCTAAGATTATTTCATTCTTGGTTGAAGCCGTAAAAGAACAACAAAATAAAATTGATATTTTATCTGAAAAACTAGATAAATTAGATGTATAATAATGTGAAATGAACAGAAGAGACTTTAACTGGATAGCGAAAATTGAAAAGGCTATAGCACAAAAATATGGCAATATTGCTATACAAAATCCACGCTCTTTTTGGAATGAAGAAAAAGAGGCTAGCTACCTTGAGCAAATAAAGCAAAGATACAAAAAAGATAACAAGCAAAGGGAAAGCTCTGAAAAGATTAACAAAGATGGTTTTTTCCTTTCAAAAAAACTACTTACTAAAGACGAAGACCGTGTTTGCCCTGCTTGCTTTGAATATTCGTTTGATCTGAAAGACGATTTATATATGAATAAGTACGATTGCTGTTGGAAATGTTATGTGCAATTTGTTGAGAGAAGAGAAGAGCGCTGGGCTGACATAGACCAAAGAGTAGAGTTTTTAGGAAACTTTTATAAGGGGAAAGATAATGGCTAATGTTTTAGATGTCATACAAACAATTCAGAATATTGTGTCGGCTAAAGGTTACGACGGAGCACTCGACGAAGAAGGCAATCCGGTTAAGGTTGGACTAAGAAGAGAGGTCGACAATATTGTTACAGATAGCAGGCTTGTTGACGGATTTAAAGTCAGGTTTCAGGGCAACAAAATGATCCTTAGTTACTCTTCGGAATGTAATATTAAGAGTGTAGCAGATCCAAAATTTGAATCCAAGGTCAATCAAAAAATCGCAGATATTGTTTCTTTCCTTAAGAAAGAATATAGATCCTCTGCTGGAAAAAATCTCTCTTTAGTCCAAGAAGGCGAGACAGATATTCTTGTACAGAAGATGTCCAACATTAGAACTTGGTACCAGACATCCTCCATTTATAGGCTCGGTGGCGTTCCCGGACTCGGGGAAGAGGAAACCGTACCGCCGCAGCAAAGATTGGAAGAGAGTATTAAGAACTGGATTAAGGCTTCAAGATAGTGAAGGCACATGTCATATCAATTAACAAAAAAAGAGAAACTCAAAGAAATTGTTAAGTCTGGTAAAAATCCATCTTACTTTATAAATAACTATACCAAAATTTCACACCCCATTAGGGGTCAAATTCCATTCAAAACTTATGACTTCCAAGATCAGTTGTTGGAAGACTTTAATGATTATCGCTTTAACATCATATTAAAAGCAAGGCAGCTAGGCATTTCTACCATTACTGCTGGTTATGTTGCTTGGATGATGCTTTTCCATAAAGACAAGAACATTCTTGTTATGGCTACCAAATTCCAGACAGCGGCAAATTTAGTCAAGAAAGTCAAAGCACTAATGAAAAACCTACCAGATTGGATGCAGATTGCCAGTATTGAAATTGACAATAGAACATCTTTCGAATTGAGTAACGGATCACAAATTAAAGCTTCTACAACTTCTGGCGATGCTGGTCGTTCAGAAGCCCTGTCTCTCCTTGTTGTGGATGAGGCAGCGCATGTAGAGGGACTCGATGAACTCTGGACTGGTCTTTACCCTACCCTATCGACAGGTGGTCGCTGTATCGCTCTATCTACCCCAAATGGTGTGGGAAACTGGTTTCACCAAACATATATCGATTCCGAATTAGGCAACAACGATTTTCATAACACCAATTTACCATGGGATGTACATCCAGATAGGGATGAGGAGTGGTTTGCAGAGGAGACTAAAAATATGTCTCGTAGGCAAATCGCGCAAGAGTATGAATGCAATTTTAATATGTCCGGAGAGACCGTTATTCATTCTGACGACATGCAGAGAATAAAAGATAATCTCGCAGAGCCAATTTACAGAACAGGGTTTGATAGAAATTTCTGGATATGGGAAAAGTATAGTGCGGACTGCAAGTACCTTTTGGCAGCAGATGTATCTAGAGGGGATGATAGAGATTTTTCTGTGTTTCACATATTTAAATTGGAAACTATGGAGGTTGTGGCTGAATACAAATCAAGAATCACACCAGATTTGTTTGCTAGCATGTTAAATGATGTTGGTCGCGAATATGGAAGCTGTCTTATGGTCATTGAAAACAATTCTGTTGGATATGCTGTTTTGGACAAGTTAAGAGACATGTCTTACCCAAATTTGTATTATTCAATTAAGTCAACTCACGAATATGTTGAACAGTATCAGGGAGAAAATATGAGTAACGCCGTCGCAGGCTTCTCCATGACCTCCAAGACTAGACCACTTGTTATAGCAAAAATGGAAGAATTCATTAGAAATAAACTAGTTACAATATATTCTGCTAGACTATTTAGTGAGTTAGAAACATTTGTTTGGCACAACGGTCGACCACAAGCTATGCGTATGTATAACGATGATCTTGTAATGTCTTTCGCCATAGGGTGCTGGGTTAGGGATACTGCTTTAGAAGTAAACCAAAGAGATATAGAATATGCTAAAGCGTTTTTGGGTTCCATAACAAGAGTCAAAACAGAAATAAATACAGCGATACCGGGACAGATTGGCTATAAACCCGTCGCAAAAAGTGATAGAATAGAGGAACAACAAAAATATTCTTGGATATTAAAAGGATAAAAAATGGCTGATAGAAACAGAAACCCTAGAAATGAAGCGTCCCCCCTATTTAGGAGATTGACTAGATTATTATCTGGACCATTGGTAAATTATGACGCCCAAATGGTTGTTAGGAATTCAAGATCCGACACTGATAAATTCGCCTCCAAATTCAAATCCGCTAGCGGTCAACAATTTAAAAAAACAAGTTACAATCCCTTTTCTAACTTATCATCTGCGACCATGGCAAATGTCTCAAGAAGTCAAAGATATATTGATTTTGATCAGATGGAGTATGAACCAATTATTGCATCCGCATTGGATATCTATGCAGATGAAATGACTACTTCATCTCACTTGAATCCCCTGCTTAGGATACATTGCCCAAACGAAGAAATAAAATTGATACTCAACTCTTTGTATCACAATGTATTAAATGTGGAGCACAATCTTTTTAGTTGGTGCCGAACAATGTGTAAGTTTGGGGATTTTATGCTTTATCTTGACATTGAAGAGGCACAGGGGGTTATAAATGCCATAGGGTTGCCAACAAGGGAAGTGGAAAGATTAGAAGGTGAGGACAAGACAAATCCAAACTATATTCAATACCAATGGAACTCCGCAGGGATGACTTTTGAAAACTGGCAAATAGCACACTTTAGAGTTCTGGGTAACGACAAGTTTGCGCCGTATGGAACATCAATCCTCGATCCAGCACGAAGAATATTTAGGCAACTGAGCTTATTAGAAGATGCGATGATGTCGTATCGAATCGTTAGATCTCCCGAACGAAGAGTATTTTATGTTGATGTCGGGGGAATTAATGCAAATGAAGTAGAACAGTATATGCAAAAAGTGGTCACACAGATGAAGCGTAATCAAGTTGTTGACGCGAACACTGGTCGTGTTGATCTTCGCTACAATCCGATGTCGGTCGATGAAGATTATTTTATTCCTACGCGAGCCGGACAATCGACAAAGATTGAGACTTTGGCAGGTGGGCAATATACTGGTGACATTGAGGATGTAAAGTATCTCAAAGATAAGTTGTTTTCAGCATTAAAAATTCCTCAATCTTATTTATTTAGGGGAGAAGGCGCAAATGAAGATCAGACAACCTTGGCTCAAAAAGATATTCGATTTGCCAGAACAATCCAGCGCCTCCAGAGGGCTGTTGTAACAGAATTGGAAAAAATAGGTATAATACACCTTTATACTTTAGGATATCGCGGCAATGATCTTATTTCCTTTAAGATGTCTCTGAATAATCCATCAAAAATAGCAGAACTACAAGAGTTGGAGCAGTGGAGAACCAAGTTTGATGTTGCTTCGGCAGCCTCCGAGGGTTTCTTTTCAAAGCGATGGATTGCCAATAATCTGTTTAATATTTCTGAGGAAGAGTTTTTGAGAAACCAAAGGGAGATAGCATACGATAAGATTATGCTAGCCCAGTTCGATGTTCTGGATGCAGATGCAGGCTCCGGCGGCAGCGGCGGCGGCTTGGGGGGTGATCTTTTGGGAACTGGAGACGCCCTCGGAGACGATGATTTAGGAGACGCTCTCGCGGGAGATGAAGGGGATACAACAGGTCCAGAGGTCGCAGCGCCAGAAAGTCCAGAACCAGATGAACCCGAGGGGAACTTGTTGGCTGTGCCCGGAAAGCGAGATGACGACGATGTTGTAAAAATGGCAGCTAAAG
>Ga0206125_10002868_pt1 | contig 17431 bp, 20 predicted proteins | sample Helgoland_Spring_4_FD_148598 | JGI IMG/M metagenome (GOLD analysis project Ga0206125, IMG submission 148598) | Pelagic subsurface seawater microbial communities from Kabeltonne, Helgoland, North Sea - Helgoland_Spring_Bloom_20160331_1 | ecosystem: Environmental > Aquatic > Marine > Epipelagic ... | reverse complement strand
AGAAAATCTCATTGGTATTCACTAACCAACTTAGACAGAAGATGAATGCTATGTTCGGTGACCCTTGGACTACAAGTGGTGGTAAAGCTCTTGCTTTTCACGCATCTGTAAGATTAAGGTTAAAGAACATGGGACAAATCAAAATGAAGGTAAATGGTAAGGATAAGACAGTGGGTATGAAAGTACGTTGTCAAGTTGTAAAAAACAGAATGGGTCCACCTCTAAGAGCGGCCGATTTTGAAATCTTCTTTGACAGAGGGATTGATAACTATGGTTCATGGTTATCAGTTATGAAAGAAAATAAATTGGTAAAACAAGCTGGTGCATGGTATGCATATTACGATACAGAAACAGGTGAAGAATTCAAATTTCAATCAAAAGATTTTATTCCTTTGATGGGTGAGAATGAAGAACTTAGAGAACAAATTTATAAAAAGATATGTGAAGAAACTATCTTACAATATAAAGGTGATACTCTTGATATTGATAATATGGAAGTAGATACCAAAGGTGCTGGAATGAATGAATAAATTAATTATTAAATTATGGACAAAACATTATTTGAAATGCTAAAAAAGAGTGCAGAAGCTGATAAAGCAAAAGCACTTCTTTCTTTAGAACTTCTTGGGAATAAAGCAGTTGGTATTGGTGACCATTCTACTGAAGATTTCTACAAAAACGCAGAGGAAGCTCTTGTTATGTTAGTAGATGCAGATGATAGATTAGGAACACTTGAAAAATACTTTAATACTAAAGAAGTTCTTTAATGAAAAAACTCTACAAAAACATTTTAGATTCGGTTGAAACCGATAGAGAAAATAATATCAATAGACACAAAAATTCTCGTGTATTAATTATTGATGGGTTAAATACATTTATCAGATGTTGGTCATCTATCCCCACTATGAATGAGGATGGAGACCATATCGGTGGTGTAACAGGAGCTCTAAAATCTATTGGATATGCAATTAGGCAAACTCAACCCTCTCGTGTTGTTGTAGTGTTTGATGGACAGGGTGGTTCTAAGAGAAGAAAAAAAGTATTTAGTGGTTATAAAGCACAGAGAGATAAAAACAAACTCAGAGTAAACAGACAGTACGCTGATTTGATGAACGATGAGGATGAAAGAGAATCTATGAAAAGACAATTCGTTTGGTTAAATGAAATGTTAGATGGGTTACCTCTCACAACTATGATATATGATGGTGTTGAAGCCGATGATATCATGGCTTATATAACCACAAATCTTTTAAAAGAAGATGAACAAGCGGTGATAATGTCAACTGATAAGGATTTCCTTCAATTAGTTAATGATAGTACCATCGTTTGGTCACCCACCAAAAAGAAAATGTACAATACAAAAATGGTAAAAGAAGAATATGGAATAGAATCCAAAAATCTTTTACTATATAGAGTATTAGATGGAGATAAATCAGATAACATACCTGGTGTATATGGGTGTGGTATTAAAACCCTAGTAAAAAGATTTCCTGAAATTACCGAAGAAAAGAAATTATCAGTAGATGATTTATTAGAACTAGCTGAGGTAAAAGTAGAGGAAACAAAAGGAAAAATAAAAATATACAAAGATATACTTAAATCTAAAAGACAAATCTTACTCAATGAAGATTTAATGCAATTAGATGATGTAGATATTTCAGGTCAAATCAAAATGAAGACCTTAGATAGATTCAACGAACCAATTCAACCCCTTAATAAAATGTCTTTTATGAAAATTTTATTAAAATATAAATCATTAGGTAGTTTTGGTGATATCAATGATTGGTTAAAAACAACTTTCGGAAATTTAATTACAGATTAATTTGGAATTATAAAAATAATTTCGTATATTTGTATAAGTTTTAAAAACACTCAATGGCAGAACAAGTAGATACTTTATCAAAATATGGACAATCTTTTCAATCAAAGGTTGTATCTGCACTTCTTACTGATAGTAAGTTCTTAGATACTATTTCAGAAATAACAACTCCAAAATTCTTTGAAAACGATGCTAACAAGTGGATTATAAGTGAGATAATAAATTATCACAATGAATATAGGAAACCTCCTACATTAGATGTATTTAAATCAGAATTATCAAAAGTAGATAATGAAGTATTAAAGAAAACTGTTGTTGAACAACTCCGCCATGTTTTTACAAATATTGGTAATGTAGATTTAGAATACATTAAAAATGAATTTACCGATTTCTGTAAAAATCAAAATTTAAAAAATGTAATTTTACAATCAGTAGATTTACTACAAGCGGGTTCTTATGATAGAATCAAAGATTTAGTAGATAATGCGATGAAGGTTGGAACTGAAACTGATTTAGGATTAGATTACAAAGAGGATTTTGATGAAAGAATGGAAGATTTAAAAAGGTCAACTGTTCCAACTAATTGGAAACCTATAAATGATTTAATGGATGGTGGATTAGGACCTGGTGAACTCGGTGTAATCGTTGCTCCTTCTGGTGTAGGTAAAACATGGATACTTACTGCAATTGGTGCAGATGCCGTTAGAAAAGGTTTAAGTGTGGTTCACTACTCTATGGAGTTATCAGAACATTATGTTGGTGCTAGATATGATACTGTATTTACTCAAATACCTTCTACTGATTTAAAAGAAAAGAAAGAAGAGGTTAAACATAAAATAGAATCTTTACAGGGTAAATTACTTATTAAATATTTTCCACCAAAAGGTGTTTCTGTTAAGAAATTAAATCAACACATTGAGAAAATGATAGTTACAGGTAATAGACCTGATTTAATTATAGTAGATTATGCAGATTTATTATTATCAGATTCAAACAAAACTGATTCAACTTATGCTGAACAAGGTGGTGTTTACATCGACCTTCGTGGTATGAGTGGTGCACTTGAAATTCCAATATGGACTGCATCACAAACCAATCGTTCAGCAATTGATTCGGAAGTTATCGAAGCTGATAAAATTGCAGATTCATATGCTAAAGTAATGAATGCAGATTTCATTATGAGTTGGAGTAGAAAATCAAAAGATAAATTGAATGATACTGCTAGAGCTCACATTATGAAAAACAGATTTGGACCAGATGGAATCACATTCCCTTGTAAGATGAATACCAATACAGGTTACATTGAAGTTTATGAAGGTAATTCACCAGATGGTGTAATTGCACAAAAACAAGCAGCAAGTGGACAATTAGAAACAAAAAAACTACTACATAAAAAATATGTAGAAAATATGGGATAATATGAAAATAGTTGTAGCAGATTTAAATAAAAAAGGAATATTCAGACCAGTAGATGAAATATTGGGAAATAGAAATGTACCAAACGATACAGGTTTATGTAATCGATTGCTTGTTTGGGAGTTGGTTAAAATTGTAAATCATATACATGATAATAATTTTGAAATTGTAATTGATGTTAATCAAAATCCTGAAACTAATAATTGTTATAGTTTAGAAGATACAACAGTACTAGATATAAGAAAAATAAAATTTGATGAGTATGTACCACTTACAGATAAGATAATTCAAGATATCATTGATGGTAATTTAAAATTAGATACTAGTAAAAACTATTTTACTGATTTTTCAAAAAGACAAATATGTGATTTTTTTAGTGGAAAATATCCCACTAGATTTATTTCAGGTCTAAAATTTATACACGATGATATAAATGAGCAAATTCAAAATGTAGTAAAAGGAGCTATTGGTATTCATGTAAGAAGAGGAAGAGGAGTAAAGATTCATAATGATAAAACAACTATTAATGTAAATGCTAGTTTTGATTTAACATCTGACCAAATTCCATTTCTAAATGGTAAATTTAATAATGAAGATATTAATAAAGTAAAAGTAACTGCTCCAAATACAATCGATTTGGATTTATTTGATGGATGGAATCACAGAACAATTTCTGAATATGTTGCTATGAAATTAAATGATATGCCAGCATGGGAACATTATCAATTTGATTTTATAGACGATACTGTTTATTTTAAAACAATAGATACTATTTTAGATAAAAATCCTAAACAACAATTTTATATTTCTCATGATTTAGAATATAGCTTCTTTAAAAGATGGTTGAGAAGATATCCAAAAAATTTAATTTTTAAAGAAGATTTTTATAAACTAGTAACATCTTGGGAAATACCTTTAGAACTAAATACTAAAAACTTTCTAGACCTATATGCATTATGTAATACAAGACATATATTTACAGTTCCACAATCAACATGGAGTGAATTAGCGTGTGATTACAATGATAAAGAAGGTATAGATATAACTTCTGTATCTAAGAAAGATTTATTAAACAAAGTGTATCAAAAAAATCTATTATAGACTGATTAAATTAGAGTTACTATGATAAAATTAAAAAATTAAAAAAATTAGTATAAAATTAAATCGTTTTTTAATATATACTATAATTATAAACACGACCATTACATTGGTCACTTCAAAAACAAATTAATAAAAATAAAATTTATGGCAAATTCACAAGAATTATTTGAACAAATAAAGGATTTATTCGTTCAATTCGAAACAGAACACAATGGAACATCAAAGGCAGCAAAATCAAGAGCTAGAAAAGCAATTGGTGAAGTTAAGAAACTAGTAACAGAATACAGAAAAGCTTCAGTAGAAGAATCAAAATAATAAGTTACTATGAGCAAACTATTTCAAGAAAGAATTCCTTTTAAACCTTTCGAATATCCAATTTACTATACAGAAGGTTGGTTAAAACAAGCACAAGCATTTTGGTTACATACTGAAATCCCAATGCAAGGTGATGTTAAAGATTGGAATGAAAGGTTAACCCCATCTGAGAAAAATCTAGTGGGGAATATCTTACTTGGTTTTGCTCAAACTGAATGTGCAGTTTCCGATTATTGGACTAACATGGTTACTGATTGGTTTCCGAAACATGAAATCAAACAAATGGCTATGATGTTCGGTTCACAAGAAACTATTCATGCTACTGCATATTCATACTTAAATGAGACATTAGGATTAGATGACTTTTCAGCATTTCTGCACGAACCTGCAGTTGCTGAGAAGTTTGAACTCCTTACTTCAACTACCGCTGAATGGAAACACGAAGATTTGGCAACAAATCCAAAAGCAAGACAAGAAGTTGGTAGAAGTTTAGCAATCTTCTCAGCATTCGCTGAAGGAGTATCTTTATATTCTTCTTTTGCAGTACTTTACTCATTCCAAATGAGAAATCTATTAAAAGGTATCGGACAACAGATGAAATGGAGTGTAAGAGATGAATCTCTACATTCTAAGATGGGTTGTCAATTATTCAGAGAAATGTGTAATGAATATCCTGAATTATTAGATGAATGTGAAGAATCAATCAATAAGGCAGCTGAACTCATTGTTCAATTGGAAACAAATTTTATTGATATGATTTTCGAACAAGGGGATTTGGAAAATCTTGAAAAAGAAGATTTAAAAGAATTTATTAAGGCAAGAACAAATACAAAATTACAAGAATTAGGATATAAACCAATTTTTGAATTTGATAAAGAAAAAGCTGAAAAACTAGAATGGTTCTATCATCTTACAGGTGGATTAACTCATACAGATTTCTTCGCAGTTAGACCTACTGATTACAGTAAGGCAAATGAGGGTGAAAATTGGGACGATTTATTTTAAAAAATTGAAAGATAAAAAGGTTACAATAACAGATACGAGAATATCGTATTCAGATGACAATTCTAAAATTGTAATGGATGTAGTGTCCAAAGAATTAATGGAATTTTATTCTAATATTGTTACACAAAATGGTGGAAAAGTATTAGATGTTGGATTTGGATTAGGATATAGTGCTGATGCAATCTATAATAAGGTTGGTAATTATCATTGTATTGAATCAAATCCACAAATCTTTAAGAAAGCTCAGAAATGGGCGGAAGGTAAAGAGGATGTTCATTTATATTTTGGTAATTGGGTAGATGTAATCCCAACTTTAGATGTTAAGTTTGATGGTATCTTTATGGATACTTATGATGACTCTAACTATTCTAAGTTTGAAGATTACTCAAAATTAATTTCAAATGAAAATTGTGTATTATCAATTTTTAGTTATTTTGCTTGTAGAGATACTAGTGATTTACATTCACATTATTTTGAAATTAATTCAACTCATAGAAAAAATTATCCAAAAATAATTGAAAAGGGACATACTTGTAATTGGGCATACTTTATAGAAGGTGTGTTTCAAAAAAAGAAAAATATAAAACAATTAATATAAAATGGCAAAGAATTACGCAGAAGATTATGGTTGGGAATTAGATGTTGATTTCCCTTCATGGGCAAACACAGAAATTTATGTTAAAACAATATCTAAAGGATATTTGTTACCTGGTGAAAAACCCAAAGATGCTTATTGGAGAGTTGCAACAAGAGTAGCTCAAAGGTTAAACAAACCACAACTAGCAACTAAATTCTTCGATTATATATGGAAAGGTTGGTTAAACCTTGCAACACCAGTTCTTTCAAATACTGGTACTGATAGAGGATTACCTATTTCTTGTTTTGGTATCGATGTTGCCGATTCCATTTATGATATCGGAAATAAGAACTTAGAATTGATGTTACTTGCAAAACATGGTGGAGGTGTTGGAATTGGTGTAAATCAAATTAGACCAGCAGGAGCTACTATTACAGGTAATGGAACATCTGATGGTGTTGTACCATTTTGTAAAATATATGATTCTACAATCCTTGCTACAAACCAAGGTTCAGTAAGAAGAGGTGCTGCTTCAGTTAACCTTAATATCGAACACGATGATTTTGAAGAGTGGTTAGAAATCAGAGAACCTAAAGGAGATGTAAATAGACAATCACTTAATCTACACCAATGTGCAGTTGTAGGTGATAAGTTTATGAGAAAACTCGAACAAGGTGAACCTGATGCGAGAAGAAAGTGGGGAAAATTACTACAAAAAAGAAAAGCAACTGGTGAACCATACATCATGTACAAAGGGAATGTTAATAAAGCAAATCCTGAGATGTACAAAAAAAATGGATTAAAAGTTCATATGACAAATATATGTTCTGAGATTACATTACATACAGATGAGAACCATTCATTTGTTTGTTGTTTATCATCAGTAAATCTATCTAAATACAACGAGTGGAGAGATACTGATTTAATTTATACAGCAACTTGGTTCTTAGATGGAGTACTTTCTGAGTTTATTCAAAAGGCTAAAAACATGAGAGGATTTGAAAATTCTGTTGCATCTGCTGAAAAGGGTAGAGCATTAGGATTGGGAGTTTTAGGATGGCACACTTACCTACAACAAAATGGTATTCCATTTGAAGGTATGGAAGCTCAATTCGAAACTCGTAAAATATTCTCACAAATAAAAATTGAATCAGATAGAGCATCGAGAGATATGGCATCAGAATATGGTGAACCACTATGGTGTAGAGAAAGTGGATTTAGAAACACTCACTTAAGAGCAGTTGCTCCAACAGTTAGTAATTCTAAGTTAGCTGGAAATGTATCTGCTGGTATTGAACCATGGGCAGCGAATGTATTTACTGAACAAACTGCAAAAGGAACATTCATCAGAAAAAATGGAGAACTTGTAAAGGTTCTAAGAAAGGCGGGTGTTAATAATAGAGAAACTTGGGATAAGATAATGGAAGATGGTGGTTCTGTTCAAGGTATTAAAGAACTTGATAAGTGGTGTTACTTAGAAGGTAAAATGGTACTTTGTAATGATATAGAAAATGGAGATAGAGCTAAGATTTATCCTGTTAAAGATGTTTTCAGAACTTTCAAAGAAATTAATCAAATGGATTTGGTTAAACAAGCTGGTGTAAGACAACAGTATATTGACCAAGGAGTTTCATTAAACTTAGCATTTCCTTCCATTGCATCACCGAAATGGATTAACCAAGTAACTATGGAAGCTTGGAAACAAGGAATTAAAACGTTGTATTATATGAGAACTGAATCAGTACTCAGAGGTGATATAGCAACAAGAGCAGTTGACCCGGATTGTGTTGCGTGTGATGGTTAGTATTTTATGTACATCACGAAGTGGGTCAAGTAATTTATCATTATACCTAAAGGAAGCTTTGAATTTAGGTTTTAAAAATTCACCTTTTATAAATAATAAAGGTGAAATTGGTTCTTTGAAAAAAAATAATTTGTATAAACTTATGATTCATAGGTTACCTAGTGGTTATAATGATTTATATGAATTTGGTAAAGATGTTATAAGTTTATCTGATACTGTTATTTTATATGATAGAAAAGATAAACTAAAACAATCTGAATCTTTGGCATTTAGAAAACTAAAATACAAAAATGATTTTAGTAAATATGATATTAAAGAACCATATGATATACTAGATGAAGAGATAGTAAATGAATGTTTAGTTGAATATAATAAACATTCAGATGTTATAGCAAAATTATCAGAAAACTTTAACATTCCAATTTTTTGGTATGAAGAAGTATATTATGAAGATGGTTTGAAAAAATTATCTGATTATTTAAAAATAGAAATAAATAAAGAACTTAAGAAAAAGGTTTTATCAACTAATAAAAAACATAGATTATATAATCTAAAAGGAGAATTAATATGATACAAGTTAAGAAATTTTATGCAGAATGGTGTGGACCATGTAAAATGCTAACACCTATTATGGAAAACGTAAAAACAAAGTTTGAAACTATTAATTTCGAAAATGTGGACATTGATTCACAATTTGAAGTAGCACAAAAATACTTTGTTAGGTCAGTACCAACTGTTATTATTGAAAAAGATGGAAAAGAAATCCATAGATTTGCTGGTTTACAATCAGAGATGGCATATATAAATGCACTCAATGAATTAAAAAACTAACAAAAAATTAGGAATTCTCGATTTTTTTTCGTATATTTACATAGTAAATAAAAATAATACAATATATGGCTGGAATTAAATTCGTTCACGAAGAAGAAAAACAAGTAAAATTAAAAGGAACACCTAAAATTCCCTTTAATAAAAGTAAAAAATTGAGTAGTATGGATGGCTCTCAAGTTTTATACTATATTGATGTTGAAACTGCATTTAAGATGAAGTTGGATACATTCTGTGATTTTACTAAAAAACATCCACAATATTCGGATTATACTTTAATTACAATTCCGATAATTAGAGAACAACAAAATTAAATTTATGGGAAAAACCTTATGGTTTTTTAGTAATAGATTACGAGGTGAATCACATCCTCGTTCTAAATTAACTTCAGAACAAGTAATACAAATAAGAAAACTCTATTCACAAGGGTTTTCTACTAATGTAATAGCTCGTAATTACAAAGTATCTACTTGGAATATAGAAGAAATTGTAAATAGAAAAACTTGGACACACATTTAAAACTTAAAAATTATGAATAAATACGATGAAAAAAAACTCGAAGAAAACTACAATAAGTTTATCGAGGCAATTAAAAAATCTTTTGATGGAGAGAGATTAGAAAAATTACTCCATATGTACTCAATGGAAGAGTTAGGACCAAACCTAATGTTATCACCAGCGAGTGGAAACATAAACTATCACAATGCATATGAAGGTGGTTATATTGACCATGTTATGAATGTAGCTAGAAATTCACTTAGAATGATGAAACTCTACAAAGAAGCAGGTGGTACTATTGATTTTACACAAGAAGAATTATTATTTGCCGCTTTCCATCACGATTTAGGAAAGTTAGGAAGTAAAGATAAAATTCACTATGTAGATAATCCTTCTGATTGGCACGTAAAAAATCAAGGTAAAGTTTATGTTAGTAATTCAGAACTATCATATCTAACACATACTGATAGAACTTTCTTTTTACTACAAGAATATGGAATCAAATATAATGAAAACGAATACTTTGGAATCAAACTTACTGATGGTATGTATGATGAAGATAATGTAAAATATTTTAAAGTATTTGACCCAAAAAATTACTTAAAATCAAATATACAATTTATACTTCATTGGGCTGACCATATGAGTACTTGTATAGAAAGAGATATACAAAACGCACCATTTTAGTATGTGTGGAATTATCGGTGGAAATAACTATAATTCATCTTCTATAAAAGATGGATTAAATAAGATACTACATAGAGGTAGAGATAATTCAACTATTGAACAAGTTGGAGATTTCTACTTTGCTCATAATAGATTATCAATACAAGATTTATCAGAGTTTGCAAATCAACCATTTTGGAATGAAGATAAAACAGTTTGTATAGTTTACAATGGTGAACTATGGGGAAGTAAACTTACCGATAAACTTAAGAGTAAAATAACAATACCATTCAGAACAACTTCTGATACTGAGATTATACTTAATTCTTATTTAGAGTTTGGTGTAGATTCTTTCAAAGATTTAGATGGTATGTTTTCTTTTTGTATTATTGATACACGAAGTAAAACTGCATATCTTGTTAGAGATTATATTGGTGAACTTCCTTTTTGGTATTCAATTGATAAATTAACTAATAAGTTAGCATTCTGTTCAGAGAAAAAAGGATTACCTCTATCAGATATTTACATGAAGAGTGTAAAGACAGTTTATCCTGGTACATACGTTGAATACAACTATGAAACACTATATCATAGTGTTAAAACTTATTATGAACTACCTAACGAAATAATAGAACACGATAGAGATACTATTATTAAAAATATAAGAAGTTTATTAGGAGAAGCCGTTCAAGCAAAAATGATTTCGGATGTTCCTATTTGTACACTTCTAAGTGGTGGAATTGATTCTGTAATAACAACATACCTTTTATCTAAGTTATATCCTAAATTAGAAGCATTTGTAGTAACAACAGAGGGTGGTAGTGATATAAAGTTTGCAAGAATAGCAGCCAAAGAATTTGGTATCAAATTACATGAAATTCATATGACAAATGATGAAATCATGAATTCAATTGATACTACGTTATATGTAACTGAATTAACAAAATGGCAGAATATAGGTAGTGCACTTGCAACTATTAAATTAGGTCAAGAAATAAACAAACATGGATTTAAAGTAGTGTTTAGTGGTGATTTATCTGATGAGATTTGGGGTAGTTATGGACACATTCAAGCATTTCATTATACACCTAAAACATATGATATAGCAAGAAGAAAATTAATAAAGGATGTACATAAAGGAAACTTTCCATCACAAAATCAATCTATGATGTGGGGTGGTACTGTTGAAATTAGAACTCCTTACTCTTGGAGACCATTTGTAGAGTACTCTTTAAACATTCCTCCATTGTACCAAAATGAAAAAGGACATATGAAACCATTGTTAAGAGAAGCATTTAAAGGAGAAATATCAGATGAGTTATTGTGGAGAAAGAAAGTTTGGTTTGCACAAGGAGCAGGAACATCAGATGGTATAGAAAAAATAAAAGATACATTAAAAGACAGATTGAAAAATCAGTTTCAATATAAAGATGATTTAAATATAAAGAAGTTTTGGGATTAAATGTAGTTCATATAAAAGAAGAAGGTGAAGAGATGGATAAGGTCATTGAAGATACAATGGCTATTATCGATATGTATCCTGATATATTTCCTCATATGTACAAACAAGGATTCAAACTTGTTAAAAGAATCAAACGAGGTAACTTAGTTTTACAAGATGGTGTAATGATTGCATTTACACAATATACACATGGTGGTAAACTATCTCGAAATGCAACAACGATAAAGAAAACAAATGATTTTATTATTCATCAGATAGCATCAGACCAAACCCAAAAGGGTGCAACTAAAAAGGTATTAGATGAATTTGTAGAATATTGTAAATCAAAAAAAGCTGGTAATATATTATTAACTGTTCGAGCTTTCAACGAAAGGGCTCGTAAATTCTATGAAAGATATGGATTCAAGTACGATTCAGATATACAATGGAATTCAAAAGAAACAGGTATAATACCAGGTATAATTTACAGATTACAACTAGAAAAAATAAAAAGTGAAAAGTTTTTTCAGTTTTAGCTTGGATATATGAAAAATATTTCGTATATTAGTACTATATTTATTGATTATCTGAAAATAGCGTAAAGTTCGCTCACGAAAAAAGGATAATCGGTGGTTGATTCAACTCCACTATAAAGAAAGATGAACAATGAATTAAACGAATCCTATATAGGTGTGTTGTAATTCAATTAATAAAAGTTTAATTTAAATAAAAAAATTATGTTAGTAAATGTAAATGGTGGTAATCCACTAAAAGACCGACAAGATTCGGCAGAACGCTTTAACAAGGTAGTAAGACCTACCTTAGAAAACATAGGTTTTAAAACTATGGGTAATGGACACAATATGATTAATCCCTCTACAAACCAAGTAGTAATGATATCATCAGCTCCATCAAATCTGAAAATTATTTCAGCTACAAAACATCTAATCAGAAAGTACAGAAAGAAATATGAGAATCCAAGTATTTCTTATCTTTTTACTAGAGATAAGAGTACTTATCCACAAACTGTAACTGGTGAAATTTATGAAAAGAACTTAAAAAAGATATCGGGTATGAACTTACTTGATGGTGTTGTTGTTGGATTACAATTTTTACCTAACTTGGTATCAAGTTTAGATAACAAAAGTAGAAACTTTAGATTCATCTCATAAAACATAAACCATGGAACAAAAATTTAAAACAATCAATGGTAGAACTCCTTTAATGGAATCACCAACAGCAAAATATCTTTTAACACAATATGATGTTACAAGATTTAACTCAGAATGTGCAAGAGTAAAGTACTCATTGAGTTTTCAGAGATATTATTTATTTAACAACCTAAAGGGTGGTGATGGTCATCCTTGGCAGAGAAATTTATTCTTATCTGTGATTAATTATGAACCAATTGGTCAGATTGAATGGGTAAAGACAACAGAAGGGAAAATTCCCAATGGTAAAGTCATTAACAAATCAGAATCCCTTGATGGTCAACAAAGAACCAAATCGTGGCAAGCTATTTGGGAAGGAAAGGTAAGATTACCTGGACAAAGAGGAAGTGGAGAATCTATAATCCTCATTGATGGAGAAGAAGTAGATGTAAGTGGATTCAATATTCATGATTTAGAAAGAGATTATGAAGATTATTTTAATAAATGGGTAAGTGAATATACATTTATTATTTTAGAATCAACACTTTCAAGGAAAGAAAAACATGAAAGATTCTACAAAGTAAATAATCATAATACATTATCTGCACAAGATATTCGTTCTGCTATGGATAATGTATTATCACATTACTTGAATGAAATGGTTTTACCAAAGAAACCTATGTTTGATTTTATGAAAGTAAATACACAAACATTAGATTTTGAATATTTACAATGTTCAGCTAAAGGAAAACTATTACAAGAAATTATTTCTAAATATGTTGTGTATGTTCATAAAAATAATTTCACTAATGTAGGAGGTTCTCAAATTGATAAATTATATAATCAGTATGATTCTAATGTTAAAACAATTGGTGTTCTTGATTTATTAAAACCAAGAATAGAAAAAACATTAAAGACTGCAAATTATGTAATCAAACATTCTCCTAAATCTTTTTGGAAAAAACGAGATATTCTTTTACTTTTTATCGTAATCGATAAATTAAATGAAGATAATATTAAGTTTGATTCAAAACTATTAGCTGATAACTACCAATCAATAATTGCTAAACTTAAACAAATTAATGGTAAATTAAATGATTGGGCGGTTGATAAAGGATATCTAAAATCATTAAAGAAATCTTCTAAATCAGATAAGTTACCTAATTCAGTTAGAGAAAGAGATAATACATTTGCTGCCTGTTATACTGCAGGAGATGGGTCTGTACCTCTTGAATTTGTTATTGAAAGTATCCTTTTCAAATTAGAAGAATCTGATATAGTAAGAGATGTTTCAAGAAAAAGAGCATTTACTCAAGATGAAAAAAGACAGGTAGCACTCTTACAAGATTGTAAATGTGCTTCTTGTAGAAAAAAACTTGATATAAATAAAACTAATACTTTTGAAGGAGACCACATTAAAGGATTTAAAGATGGTGGAGAAACCACTTTAGATAATTGTGAAATTCTTTGTTTAAGTTGTCATCAAACAAAAACGTTACATCCTCAGATGTATAAAGAAATGAGGGAACGATTTGATGAAGTGTTTTCACAACAACCACAGGTTGCATAATCATGGGCAAGGGTTATAATCGTAATCGTGCTTCTAAGAAGAAGGGCGATTACAACTCTAAAAGAAGAGCTCGTAGAAAACATCTTAGAAAAATGAAATATTATAGAAAAGATGATACTCCACTTAGAAGAAGTGGTTGGATTAGAATATTCGGTAAAAGAATAGAAAGATAAATGATAAAAATAGAAGATATATTATCTAAATACAAAAAGGGTACTTACGAAGGTGAGTACCCAACTGTATCTGAAGAAGATTTTACTTTACTCAAGAAGAACTTTGATAAGTTAGAAGTAAAAGAAGCATTTGCAGATTTGTTTATGGAGTATCCTCTTCCTTATGCAACTGATAAGTACACAATAGAAGATGCTAGAGATGATTATATGAAACTCAAAGGTATTAGGTACAATGAGTTGTTAAAAGAAGACGAGTGGTTTCCAAGAAAAGGAAGAGAATCAAACTATCCACTTACATACGATGGTAAACAGATTTTATTTAAGAGATACAACTTAGGTAACCTTTCATCTAATTTCTTTCAAGAAAAGAATAGATGGAGTATTTGTTCAGCAGGTTATCCTGGTCCAGCCAGAACTTGGAGAACAAGACCTTTTATGATATCTTTAATGGGAGCGGCATATTCTTTAAAGTTACCACAAGTTGGTAAAAAGGAATTAAGAATAATGATTGGATTGAGAAAGTATATTGCTTCTCAACACAAACCAAACGTTACTAAAGCTATTACAGAATATCTAGGTAGTAAAACTATGTTAGATTTCTCAATGGGTTGGGGTGATAGATTAAGTGGAGCATTTGCAAGTGAAACTATTGAACACTATGTAGGGTTAGACCCTCGTAAAGAGAATCATCCTATCTATGAAAAACAAAGAGATTTTTATACCAAACATACTACGTTCTTTGAGAACCCAACTAAAACAAACTTTTACCAATCACCAGCAGAAGATTTCGATTATTCAGAATATAATGATTACTTTGATTTAGTATTTACATCACCTCCTTATTTTAATGTAGAAAGATATGGTGATGATGATACGCAAAGTTGGATAAGATATAAAGATATTGATGGTTGGAATAAAAACTTCTTACATAAAACTTTAGAAAAAGTTATACCAACAGTAAAGAAAGGTGGATTAATTGCAATCAATATTGCTGATGTATTCACAAGTGGAAAGGGAAGTGGTAAAGATTGGAAAGAAATTACAAACCCTATGGGAGATTTCTTAATATCAAAAGGATTAACCTACAAAGGTTGTATTGGCATGGAAATGGCAAAAAGACCTAATAGTGGTGGTGCAGGAACAGTAAAGAAAACAGAACACAACCAAAATCAGTACTCAGAAGAAACTTTGAAGAACTCAGAAGAGAATCAAAATAAAACTTTTGGTGAGCCGATTTGGATATTTGAAAAATAATTCGTATATTTGTATTATGACTACAAAACAACTTTTAAGAATATTAGATAATCCAAGATGGGATTATACAAAATCTTTCGAAGTATTACAAATTGGCAAATCCTATGGATATCCATGTACTTACTATCGTTATAAGAAGAGTATCTTAACATCACCTGGTGCACATTTCTTCGTTGCAACAAAAAGAAAATATAGAGGAAAGGGTTATGCAGAAGAATTAATAAAAAAAGTTTTCAATATTACAAAATATATGATGACTACAATTCATTGTGATAACAAAAAACTCATAAAAAGATTATTAAAAAGACTTGGATTTGTATCCAATGAAAAGGGAGAATTTATAAAAGAATAACTTAATGTATCAAAACATTTATTATCAACGAGAAAGAAATTTAATTCACCTTTGGGATGACCAAAGAGGATATTCAGCATTTCCTTATACAAGATATGCGTATGAGAAAGCCTTAAGAGGTGAATACAAATCTATTTATGGAGATACTTTGACTAAGATTCACAAGTTTAAAAAAGATGACCCGGACTTATTTGAATCTGATGTACCTGAAACTACAAGAGCATTGGTAGATATGTACTCAGAATCAGATGATATTTCACAAGGTCATGTTATCCTTACATACGATATTGAGTGTGAGATGACAAGTGGATTACCAGACCCTCAAGAAGCTAAGAATGCTCTAACTTCTATTGCACTTCATGATTCAGCAACAAACCAATATTGGGTATTAGTTGTTGATAAAGAAGGTGGTATGAAAGAAAAAACTACTGATAAGTGTATTGTACTTCCATTCCAAGATGAACGAGATATGTTGGTAAAGTATTTAGAGTTATATGAAATGATTAATCCATCAATCGTTACAGGTTGGAATATTGATTATTTCGATACACCAATGTTGTATAACAGAATCAAAAGATTATTAGGTGAAAGACAAGCAAATAGATTATCACCAATAGGACAATGTTTCTGGTCTCCTTACAGAAAAAGATATTTTATGGCAGGTGTATCTTATTTAGATTATATTACACTTTATAAGAATTACAATTATGGTGAATTACCAAATTACCGATTAGATACTATTGCTCAAAAAGAATTGGGTAGAGGTAAAATTGAATATCAAGGTAACTTAGACCAATTATTCAGAGATGATATTGAAAAGTTTATTGAGTATAACTTAGTGGATGTTGAATTGGTTGTTGAGTTTGATAAGAAACTTCAGTTTATTGATTTATGTAGAGGTATCTGTCATGCTGGTCATGTACCATATGAAGATTTCGTTTACTCATCAAAGTATCTTGAAGGAGCTATGTTAACTTATCTTAGAAGAAGAAACTTAGTTGCACCAAACAAACCAGCAGATAGACAAGAACGAATGCAAGAGATTCGTGATAATAATCAAGAGAAGTTTATTGGTGCATATGTAAAAGCACCAATTGTTGGTAAATATGAATGGATATATGATTTAGATTTAACATCTCTATATCCTTCTATTATTATGACTGTAAATATTTCACCTGAAACCAAGATTGGTAAGATTCAAGATTGGGATGTTCAGAAATATCTAAAAGGTGAAGTTGATACTTACTATATTGGAGATGATACTATCTCAAAAGAAAATCTAAAACAATATTTAGAAAAATCTAAGTTCTCAATTGCATCAAATGGTGTACTTTACAGAACAGATACCGTGGGTTGTATACCTGGTATTCTTGACTTGTGGTTTCAGAAACGAGTTGAGTATAAAAATGAAATGAAAAAATATGGAAAAGCAGGAGACAAAGAAAAATATGCCTTCTTTCA
>Ga0206125_10002865_pt1 | contig 17448 bp, 12 predicted proteins | sample Helgoland_Spring_4_FD_148598 | JGI IMG/M metagenome (GOLD analysis project Ga0206125, IMG submission 148598) | Pelagic subsurface seawater microbial communities from Kabeltonne, Helgoland, North Sea - Helgoland_Spring_Bloom_20160331_1 | ecosystem: Environmental > Aquatic > Marine > Epipelagic ... | reverse complement strand
TTATTTGAAAGAACCTTTTGTGCCACATAAAAACTGAATCAAATTCACAGTGTTTTAAATACTCTGAGTATTCAGGGATATCAGCCATACACATATAAACAAAGCTCTTCACATGCATGGTAGCTATTTGCTCGCATTCTTCAGGCATATCTGCTCTTATAGTATGCATCGATCTTAATTTTGGAATTATAGTTTTGCCAATAAATAGATCACGATCCACTTTACGCATTCGTCTAGCAATATCTCTTTTATTATTTGTAATTGGAAGTGGGTTCATAATTTCCCAGTAAAGAGGGGACCTATACGTTTTATCTTGATATAAAAGATTGAATAAAAACGTAGTCCCAGATCTTGGAAGACCAATAACAAATATCGGATCAGCAGGATCTACAAATTCCTTTTCTTGAGATGCGGAATATAATAAAGCTCTTGTTTTAAGTCTTTTCTTAAGCTGATGCTTGAATGCAAGTTCACCAAATTTATTAATTTTATTTTTATTAAGAGAATTAACAAGTACCTCAAGTGGCTCTAAATAATCCTCCTCTCCAAGCCTTCCTTCAAGCCCGTTTAGAATTTTTTTAACACTGAATTGATCAGTCATATTGATTACCGCTTCTACTTATAAGATACTACTTTATGTAAATATCATCAATTTTAGTTATGAATATTCTTTTCTTATGTGTAGCTAATTCAGCAAGAAGCCAGATGGCAGAAGGATTGGCCAAAGAAATTCTAGGTGAAGAGCATATTATAAAAAGCGCTGGGTCTAATCCTTCTGGTGTTGTGAACCCATATGCAATTAAGGTACTAAATGAAGTGGATATAGATATTTCTTCATATAAATCAAAGGCAGTAGACAAATTGGAAGAGAATTTTATTAGTAATTTAGACTATGTAATTACGTTGTGTGCTGAACAAGCATGCCCAATGTATATTACCCATGCAAATAAATTACAATGGATTAATGAAGATCCAGACATTAAAGATTATTCAAAGAAAGATGCACTTCTAGCTTTTAGAAAAACTAGAAGTGATATATATGATTCGCTAAAAAGATTTAAGCTAGAAACCTTATCTGCAGATTAAATTATTCACCATCCCCATCAAGAAACTCTTGACTTAATTCCAAGATTTTTTGAACTAATGTTTGAGCCATATCTATGTCAGCAGCTGGAAGGTTTTCTGCTACCACTTGAATTGCATTTCCTTCAGCACCTGACAATTCACCATCAGAAGCAGAAAATAGGATGCACATTGCTAAGCAAATATTTTGAATAGCAGGACTTTCCCCTATTATATTTGCAGCATCTGAAATGTAATCATCATCCATTTGCATGATTTCAAATTCTTCCATTTTACCTAAAAGTTCCGGAAGAAGGCCTATAGACTCCATCAAATCAATCTCATCATCTTCAGCAAAAAACTGTTGCGACATTTGAGTTAGAATTGGGACACTCATCACTGAGTCAGCAACTGATAAAATTTCACCTGGCTCTAAACCATCTTGCGCTGCACAAACTAGGGCTACTTCATATGCTTTATATAATCTTTGGTCACTCATAATTTCTCCTATAATGTATGTATTTAATATAACACTAAATATCTGTTAAAAAAAATTATTACTCAAATTTTCTTATAACCGATTTAACATAATTTTCTTTCAGGTCAAGTAAATTAGATATTTTATAAATAACATCATTTTCTTTTGTTTGTATCTGTCCATCACATGCTGCTACTGAACATATCCTATCTAGAATATCTGACTTATCGCTTAGAGATAAATTATTTCCTTTTTTAATATTTCTGACAAAAGAATCTTTAAAAAATCTTTCTTTATCTGGCATATTCTTAGATTCCTTAAGAATTTTATTTAAAATAACTGGGTCGCTAATATTTTCAATATTTTCTTTTTCAATAGTTAAATTTTTAATATGACTATAAGACACCCAAAAAGAAGCATAGATTGTAAGTTTATTTTTATAATTATTAGGCTTAGGGTTAAGAACAGACAATAAGCTTAATATTTTTTTATCAACCTGTTCAAATTCAGAAATATTATCTGATGTCTTCTTAAAGAATGCTTTTTCAAAAACTTCTATTGCATATATTCTTATCAAACTGTAAGGATGGCTGAGCTTCTCATTAATTAAAGAATTATCATTGCTAAGTAGCTTTTTAATTTCTTTAATTTGGTTTTTATATTCTGTCACATCTGAATTGAAATATTTTAAATCACTTCCAGTTGCAATTTTAAGTAGTGAGCTTTTTGCAGTCTTAGAAGAACTGCATGCTATAAGGCCGCATCTATCAGCGGCAATTTCTGCATACCTAGAATGTTCATAAAGCCTTAACAATAGAGAGGGGAGGATTTTCTTGGTAGATTTTTTAATAATTTTGTGATGTTTGTATTTAAAATGACCTAACTCATGACCAATTACGAATTTAAGCTCTTCAATATTTAGAAGATTTATTAGACCTGAATTAAGATATATTGCATATTTTTTATCACCTAAAAAAGCTATACCTGCATTAATTTCAGGATTATTTTCGATATAAAGATCAATCTTTACTCTGTTACTAATTTTTAATTTTCTTTTAGCAATTTCAAAAGCTGCAAATAATGCAGGTGAATTCATGCTATTAATTAATATTCCATTTGTAAGAAAGGCAAAGGTTTGTTCTTGTTGATGAGCAAGAGAAACTTTATTAAGTTGCTCCTCAGAAATTTTTTTATAAAAACTATTTCTTAGCAAATTATCATAAAGTTCAAATTCAAATTGAGGTCTGAATGCGTTTGGTTTCATAGGCTAAAATAAAAAATTATCATTTATTATTATACATATTGTGTGATATATTTTTTAAATATTAACAATTAAGAGTTTTATATGAAAAAAAATAATCAAGTGAAATTGATAGAAAGTATTGAGAGTCTTTGTTACATGGTTGCAGTGATTGACGGTTTGTCAGAAGCTGAAGCCTTTGAGCTTGAATATATTCAAGGGAGAATAAGAATGTTTCTAAATGCTAAGCCATCCGTTCAAGAATATGAAAAGTCAGGCGATTTAGAAAAAGCGGTTGCTAAACTAAAAGAACCTTTAATCGTTGAGCATATTATTACCTTTGGCATGGCCTCGCACATGAACATAGTAGCAAAAGAAGTAATGGACCTAATAGAAAGCAAACCTGACGATATCATGGCAGAGTACGAAGTGCTTTTAAAAATATATGCTAGTGAAATCGAAGATGAATATGATAGAAAAATCGCTATGATATGTATAGAGGACGTTTATAAATCAGATGGGGCTTCTAGTGCTGAAAAGTGGGCTCATATTGTGCTTGCAAAAGAGTGGGGTATATCTCCGATGAAAGTAACCAAATATTGGAATGAATATGTACATCCTGTAATTGAAGAAAGTCAAAAAAATATCGAATTTTGAAAAACTTAAAGCAAAAATTCCTCATATTAAGAAATAATAATTATTTTGAATTTTTTGTTGTATTTGTAATTATACTTTCAGCTATTGCTGTTGGCTTTAGGACTTATGAAGAATCCTTGAATCCTGAGATTTTTCTTTATCTCTCCTATTTAGATTATTTTATAACCGTCGTATTTTTAATAGAGATAGTTATAAGAATAATTGCAGAACGCTCGATTATTGACTTTTTTAAATCAGGCTGGAATATATTTGATTTCATCATTGTAAGTGTAAGTTTAATACCAATTGAATCTCTTAACTCAATTTTATTAGCTAGGCTTGTAAGAGTTTTCCGCTTGTTAAGGCTTGTAAGCTTTATTCCACAATTTCGCATTCTTATAGAATCATTCCTAAAGGCAATTCCAAGAGTCGGCTATATTTTGCTTTTTATGTTTGTTGAATTTTATATTTTTGCAGCTATAGGCAGCATACTTTTTTCTGAAATAAGCCCACTGCACTGGGGCAATGTTGGTCTATCAATGCTTACCTTATTCCAGACTGCCACTTTAGAGGGATGGCCAGATCTAATGTACCAGTCGCTTGAAGTCCAAAGATATAGCTGGATTTTCTTTGTTATATTTATAATATTAAATTCATTAGTTTTTATGAATATGATTATTGGGGTAATTATAGATGTAATTGTTAAAACAAACGAAAACGAGTCACCTGAAAACATAAAATTACTTCAAGACATCAGCGCAAGGCTTGAAAAAATTGAAAATTCGATTATTAAATGATAACAATGAATGAGTTTAAAATTGGTGATGTGTATGTAGACAGAGGTCCTAATTATAAGAGGTTTGAGGATGATCAGTTCTCATCCTGGCTTGTAGATGATTCAAAAAAAACAATACCTCCAATAGGCGGAGTAAGGTTTAAACAGTTTGCAAATTTAGAAATATATAGCTCTGAGATACCAGACCAAAAAATTCCACCCTACATAATACTTATAAGCTCATTTATAGATTCAGAGTTTGATAATCCCTGGAATGATAAAATATCAGAAGAAGGTAAGGTAATTTACTGGGGTGATGCCAATGGAAAAAAAAATAATCACATGTCATACCCAGGAAATAAAGCGATTAAAAATATTAGTTTTTTAAATGAAAATTCGAGAGAAATAACACCACCCATTCTTCACTTTTCTAAATTTAATAAAGGATCCCTAACTTTTAATGGCTTATGTGCCCTTGAAAAGATAAAAAAAGATACATTCACCTCCTCTAATACAAATAAAAAAATAAATAACTTTAAATGCTATCTTCAAATCTTTAAAAATATCAATGTAAAAGCATCTTGGCTTGTTGAACGAGCAAATTCATTTGATCCTGAGGATGCAGATAGGAAATATGCCCCAAAAGCTTGGAATGACTATAAAGAGTCTGGATCATTACCAAAGATAGTAGAAAAAAAAATAAAAGATAATTCCTCAAATAGTAGCTTAAACAATTTTAGTGCAACTAATATAACCCCTAGGCCAAAGACTCGAAAGCTCATATGGAATGATGAAAGAAACACAGTACTAATGTGGATTTTATATCACAATGGCTTCAGTATTGCTGACGACTCAAACCCATCCAATAAAATTATAGCTGATGCTCTTGATGTCAAGAGAACATCCCTCGATATGATGGCGAGACACATAAAGCATCATTTACTTAGATTAGATCTATATGGAAAAAAATATAGGGGTTCTAATTCTTTAAAGACAATAATTGATATGTATAGACCAGATTTAAGAAATTTAAAACAAGATGCTAATAATATCGCAAAAGAACAAGGTTGGTATAAGAGCCTGAAAGATTATCTTTAAAATAAAGATTCTTCATAATCATTCAATAATCCTTTTTTTAGAGTCGAGCTAAAACTATTATTAACCAAGGAATTGATATCATCCTTTGAGACCTCTTCAAGAAGAGCATCCATAGACACTATATCAATCATCAAGCTCAAGAGAGATCTGTCAATAATTTTTTTTGCTTTTGCTGATCTTCGAAGAAGGCCAAGTATCGCAGTATTGCTTAAAAAGTTATTATCGTTATAGTCTATAAAATCTGATAGGTTTTCGCATAAGTTCTCTTTTCCTAAAGTTACCTCATAAATTGAACCGTCTTTATATAAACCATTTTTAATTCTTGAATCTACTATGTTCACTCTTTCATCAAATAAGTCCCCTGTATGAACTGGATTCAACTCAATGTCAAAAAAATCTTTTTCGATTGCATCAAAAATAAAATTACCTACTGGTTTTGAAACTGCGTTGCCTGCCATAGAGTATTTCTGCGTATCAGTTATATCTTTAAATTTATTTGGATTAAAACCTTGAAGCTTTAGAGCTTCATTTGCAGATATCCTCCTTATATTATTTTTATATTGAATCGCAGGACCACTTCCGCTAACTTTAAGTGTAGGAGTATAATTTTTACTAAAACATATCGAATGAGTTCCTGCAGTATGATAAAAACTATTGACCTGTGTTGTATTTTTTGGGCTTGATATCCTTTTTTTAATTGGATTAAATAAATTCTTCGCAACTTGTTCACTCTTGCTTGCAACAATAAACAACCTTCTTCTCTGATGAGGCAAGTTAAAAGATCTGGTATTAACTGTTCGCCAGCCTATGTATTTATATCCTATATTTGCAAACTCACTTAAAACTGTAGCAAAAACTCCGCCACTATCTATATTAAGAAGATTAGGGACATTTTCTGCTATTACAGTCTCACATTTTGACCTTTGCGCAACTTTTAATAAATCATAAAATAATACACTCTTAACACCTTTGAATCCCTTTCTTTCCCCTGCAACACTCAAGTCTTGACATGGCCAACCACCAGTAACAATATCTACTTTAGGCAAACTTCTTTTTGATGACGTTATATCTTTGATATCGTCAATATACTCAGACGTTTTGAATGTCTTTTGAAGATATTTTTTGCAATGAATATCTTTCTCACAAACTACTAATGGTTTAGTATTATTTGATTCAAGCCCACCAATGCCTGTAAACAAACTAATGTAACGCATTATTAATCTTGCAACTCTTTCTTGATGAGTAAATAATCTGTAATCAAGCTATTGACCATTGTCTCTATTTCAGGGATGTCAAGTGTAGATGAGAGTTGATCATGTTTTAAAATTAATGAGCCATTACTTTCAATTGTAATCGAAGATCGAAAGTCTAAATCATTTGCTAGAGCCAGCATTGATAGAAACTGTTCTTTTGTTAATTTTTTTAGAGCAGACTTTTTTAGAACAGCTTCTGTTTTAATCCTAAAAAAATTTCCCACACCTTTTTCCATAATTAACTTTGGATTGGTTTTACTAAGAAGCGGTGAGTAAATATACTCATCCTCTTCTGCTTCCTCAAAGTCAAATCCAGCCTCTGCTGCCTGAGCAACTATAGATGTATAAAATGGATCATCCATTTCAATAGAAACTATCTCCGCCCTATTAAAAGAAAGCTCCCACCATTTACTTTTTTGATTTGGGCTTTTCTTTAAAGTTTTATTTATTTTTTCATCACTGATGAAATCTGATAGAAGAGGGCTTGCTAGTAAAGATAAATTTTTCTGATTACTCTCCTTTTTAAATGTATTATCTAAACCTGAATAGTTTCTAAAGAGACCAAACAATATAATAGATGATACAAAAACCTCCTCATCAAGCAAATCGTTGAAATGCATATCAGTAATATCTAAAAACTCTCGCTTTCCAACCTGAGTCATTAATAATATCAATGAAGTTCTTACTAAGCTTTGTTTCTTAGTTGGCTTGAAAATATTTTCAGGCAATGATTTTTTCCCATTGCTAACATCATCTATAAAATCAAGAAAATCTTCAATTTCTTGATTTTCTTCATCTGATAAAATAGAGCCTGGAATCATATCAATAATCTCTTCAATCAATTCATCGCCAAAATTAATATCTTGATATGCTTCACTTACAAGCTTAATCATACAGGCTTTAAATATTTTAATATCAAGACTATCTTTTGAGGAAATGCTGGATATGCCTTTATTTATAGTTTTTAAAATATCAAAATCAAAAATTTCAGTAATATGGCTATCTGTGTCCCTATTTATAAGATTTTCAATCAATGTAATATATTTTTTCGTTTTCTGGGAAGAGGGCTCCTTTTTAGCTGTGTACATTAATAACTGAATACTCCCTAGAAGGGAATCTAAAGTATTTATTTGACTTATAGGTATGCCAGGCTCATAACGATTAAGAAAAACTATTGAACCTTTATTATTAAAATAATTTTCACTTATTTTTATATTTATTAACGAAGAATTTGAAATGCTTAGAAGGTTATTTTTATCAATATTACTAAACCTTATATCCATAAAATCTTCATAATCTTTCATAAATTTAAAGTGAACATTTTTGATAAAATTGATTGGTGCAAAAGGTAGTAAGAAAAATTCTGCATTATTTTCTTTTTCCTTCTTTAATCTTAGCTTAGGTTTAAAAAATTCTAAAATAGATATATCTAGCTCAATAACAAGTGGAAATGCATTATCACTTTCACGATATGTCTCGCAAAAACTGGTTTGCTCTGTATTAAATTTCTCATAGGCATAGATAGCATTTGTTTCTGCACAATTCTCAGAATTAAAGCATTTAGGAGATGCAGCAACAGGGAGAATAATGCTAGCAGCTAAATTATTTGTTAAGTTATTCGTATTTGATATAACAAATAAAGAGGTTTTACTTTTAATAGTTTTAGAGTTCGTCATATTTAGTTATTAGTGATCCATCATCATTTTTGTTATTTACGTATTTTATACCAGGCGTTTCTTCAGCTGTGTTCGGATGGATAATATTCACAACTTGAGACGGAAGAAGAGATGTTTTGAGTAAAACTTCTTTGATTTGACTATCATCAAGATCATCATCCTTTAGATCTTCAAGACCAAGTATTATAATTTTATCTTTCCATATAATCTCTTCATTTATTGATATTATTTTTATAGCTTTTTGTTTATTTTTATTTTTAAAAAGAATTGTATGATTTGAAGGGTTTGGCATTACATAATTTGCTATACCTGAGAGGTTTTGGTTTAAAAACCTACTAAACCTTTTGAAAACTCTATTTTTATCTTTTTTTAGAGAAACAATTTGTATCTTATTTTGATTCTTCTCTATTAAAGCATCTTTAATAATTGATAGAATTTTAATAAGGTCACTTTTATTACCTGAAACAATATTTAATTCAAGCCTTGCTTCATCTATAATCTGTTTAGCATCTGATGTATCTTTTTTCTTAATAGAAATTTTAGAATTTTTATTCTGTATAATTTTTTGCCACCTTGCTCTAAAAATGTTTTGATCACCCAGGCTTAGTGATTTCATTGCTTGATCTAGCTTTGCTTTATTAGAATTTGTATAGGCAAGTTTATTTATCATCTCTGTAACCTTTTTTATTATCGCCTTTTCATTATTTTCATTAGCTTTAATTTCAGCTTGTACCTTGGGATCTTTGCGTACTGAGATTTCCTTATCATTTTGCTCAGTTTCTTTGATTGGAGTTGAGGTTCTTAAAACTGACGCTGCCTCTTCCTTATTTTTAGTGGGATCAATAATTCCATCTTCAACGTTAACAAATTCCTTAAGGCTATTTTCGTTACCGAACCCGACCTGCATAGGATCGCCCTTATAATCTCTTACTCTAAGAGGTTTATGCAGTATATCTGGAATGACAAGTTTATTAGCTTTTATCTCACTTGCATTTAAATTTGATCCAAGAAACAACTGATCTCGAGCTCTATGAAAGACTACATAAAGATCCATTGAGTATAAAAATCCTTGATCAGAATATTCAATATCATTAAGAGAGGGAACAAAAACACAATCAAACTCTAAACCTTTTGAACTTTGTTTTGTTAGAACAGTTATAGTATTTGTTGTATCAAAATTAAGCTCTTTAAGGGGTAGCTTGCTATTCGAAATATAGTACTGAACATTGATAGGTAGATTCCTTTTTTTTACCTCACCTTGAAGCCTGAGTCCTATTGTTTGAACTCTATTTCTTGATGCATTTTGCGCTACTAAGACACCAACGGTTTTATTTGGATTATTAATCTTATATTGAAGAACTCTCTCTATAAGGACGTCATGATTACTACTTTTATGAAAAAACAATATAGGCTTTGATCCAGATCTACAGTCTTCAGAGCTTGGAGTCTCAGTTTGATTACCAACATAAAAGTGTTTTGCAAAAGCTGCAATCTGTTGAGTATTTCTATAATTTTTTGTAAGGCTTGATTCTTTAAACGAATCAAAGCAGTCTGTATATAATCCTAATCCATTTCTTATATCATCAATATTGCTATTAGCCTCTTGATTGAGGCGTTGATTTTCATCTGCCATCACGGAAGGTACAAAATTAATATTTTCTTTTCTAAGCTTTATCCAGATTTCAGATAAGATCTCCCAAAGCTCCATTGGAAAGTCTTGACCTTCATCAATAATGATTTGCCTAGGAAATACTTTCTTTAATTCGTCGACATTAAGATGATGTTTTGTTGTAGTATAAAGATTAATCCAAGGAAACTCATATTGGCCTGTATGATTAAGATCTCTATTGGTAAGGTTATATTTTTTCTTTAAATAACGCTGCATCGTTTCAACTTCAATATCTTTGGCCTGGGAGTGCGTAAATTCCCTTAAGGTATTATTGTGCATAAGGATTCTGGCAGTCTCATTATTTTGCTCGCGCATTCTTTGAGCTCGCATAATAGCCATAACAGTTTTACCTGTTCCAGGCGGACCAATTATTAAAAGTGCCTTGTCGAGATGTTCAGAATAGATAGCCTGTTGTTCTCTTGACAAGTCAGCACTTGAAGGGAAATTACGCATTTAGATATAAATTCCTTCAAAAAAGCCTGCAAGCTCCTCTTTTTTTGATCCAATCAGGAGACCTCTGTCTAATAAAGCATTCATATAAGAGCATGATGTTTCAGATATCAGAGAGCATGCATGACATGCAGCTTTATTTAAACCTCTTGTCCCTGGTGATCCAATTTCAATACATGTTGGATCAGAAGAGCACCAGCATGCACTTTCGAGCATTGATTTTATTGAATGCGATAATCTTTTTTCTTCACTCATTCTGACCAATCCGCCTAATGATCCCTCTGAATCTGCGTCGGCTGTATAAATAAGAACACCACACATATTTTCAGCATCATTAACATATAGTCTTTCTTTTATTGATGCAGCACTATATCCAGATTCAAAGCATAACTGTTTAATTAAAAGATGAGAAAAAGTATGAACTAAAACAAATCTTGCTGAAGGAAAGGGCAGGGAAGTAGCATCTTTTTCTTGACGCATTTGCATGTCAATTATTCTAGACTTAATTTGATTTCCCTGTGATTTTTCCCAGGCCTTTATTGCTGACATATTAAATTGTACAAATAAACCCTCCCCAAAGACTTCATACCCAGGAAGAAAAGGGAGTCGTTCTTCACTTGCATTAACTGAGTGAAATTTAGGATAAAAATGACGGGTATAACCCTTGAGCACTCTAACCTCTCTTAATTTTTTAATTCTTGTAACCGATTCAATGAAAGGCTTTATGGCCATGTCAGATATTGCATATTTTTCACCATCATAATTTTTAAAAATATTATGACCATCTTCATTTAAAAGCTTAAATTCACCCACTTTAAGACTTTCGTCATTGACTTCAGCTAAATTAACATCAGCTAACTCTTCTTCTATATTTTCTTCAAAAAGATACTTTTTTATATCATCTATAGATATTTCATTAATGCCTTCTGGCGCATCAGCTATTAATTCTTTTTGACATTTTATAATCTGCTTTTTTTTAATTTTTTCAGTTAACATCTTTTCCTCTTCTAAACCTTCTAACTTGCCTTTAAAGCGAATTATTGACTTATGTCCATCAAGATATTCATCAACTTTGTTTGTATTTTGTTCCTGCTCATAGCTTGAACCAATTAAATCCAAGGCACTTACTATGTGAGGTTGATACAAAGAGGTGGCACCTCTTTGTTGAAAACTATTATGTTTTGATTTTGAGTTAGTTTTATTTGATTGAGCGGCACCTTCCTGCCAGGGCATAACGCCTCTTGAGGTTTGCATATACATGTCACCCTTTATTTGAGCCATAGTTTTTTTAACAGAACATTCAGAGCAACTTACTTCAAGTGCAGACAAACCCCCGCCTTTACCTTGAACACTTCTTTTTACTAAATTTTCAGATCTACATGCGCTACCGGTGCCAGCATGTAATATATACGACCAGTTAATATCATCTATAGAGCCGTCCTCAGGAGCAAAAATGAATCTTACAGGTGTCAAATTACTGCTATCTGCGCCGCAGCTGTGGCAGACAACATCACGAAAATTCTGAACATACTTTGATCCAGTATATTTTCTCAAACTGTTACATTTTCTACATTCAAGCCATTTTGGAAATCTATGGTATGGAATAGAGAGTGAGGAGGATGAGTTTTGCCAAACTTCTGGTGGTGCATTGGGAGGGCTAATTATATATCTTATTCCCAGCAGTTTTTCTAATCGAGGAATACTATCGACTCTATATTTCTTGTCTCTTGTTATGAAGGAGCTCCACGATGAGATGTCTTTTGCAATCAAGCTTTGATTATCAATTTCAACAATTGCACCAACGCCAAAACCTGCAATCATTTGCGACTTACGCATTTTTAATGCTGAGAAATCACTCACTCTATTGTTATCCCCACTTCTGTATCTACGTGTCGCATGCTATTGAGGATTTGCCACAGCGCATCATTTTTTACATCCCCAAAGTCTTTTGTTAGAAATTTAACATCTTTTGGTGCCTTGTGTTTTGCATGATAGTGCACTCTATTTTCTCTAGCTATAAGGTTTTCCCATTCATAAAGATGATCATGGATATATTTTTTTATATTTGCTTTTTCACTGGGATCAGCTTTTATTAACCTTTCTTCAAATTTATCAAACAACTCTTTAGCTAAATTATTGTTAGAGTAATTAAATTGGTCTGCTTGAGACCACTGACTCAGATCTAAAACTTGTTTTGCAAGCATTACAAGGCATGTTGGGATTGATCTTTTTAATGCAGGTTCAGCAGCAGGCGTAACACTCGTAGGCTCTACAAATCTGTTTAGAGCAGAAATGTATCCACTAAACTGTTCATAATGCGATCTATCTCTTGGATTAGTTGCAATATAATTGACTATAACCAAGCCTTTATTCTCACCTCGCCCAACCCTTGACGTGGCCTGAATAAATTCAGAGCTCGTTTTGGGCTGCCCTGTTACTTGCATTGCAGCAAGCCTTGGAATATCTACACCAACTTGAATAATATTAGTTACAGACAATATATCAATAGAATCATCATCACCTCTTTTTAATTCAAGTCTTTTTCTAGTTTCAAACAACTCATTTTGCACATCAGCAGAAAGCTCAGATATGCCATTTTCTTTAAATTCTCTTGGAGGTGATTGACCAGCTTCTCTTTTATTATTTAAAGAGGCTATTTGCTTTATCCTTTCAGGAATATCTTGAGCAGCTAAAGTTTTTGTTTTTGATTTCTCATTTCGAGAATTATGATAAATAACAAGAGTATGATAACCATCCAATTCGCGATCTGTAGCAGGGATTTCTTCAGTTGATTGAGACATGGCTGCCGCTATCCTAACAGTAGTAGTAACTGCTGTATGCCCTTGGGACATAATGCCTACATATAATCTGCCTTCGTCAGTTTCGTCTATTCTAGAAAAGAATCTATCAGCATGTGTAATCCCTGATGGAGGAAAAGTAGCAACATTTCTTGCATAGAGTTTTTGGATTTGGTTGGCAGCTCCTCTTATTGTTGCTGTTGCAGCCATATATTTTGGCTTTACACCCCAATGACTAAGCATCGTATCAAATGCAGCTTCTATTGAACCAGTCACAGTTCCCAATGGACCTGAAATTAAGTGAAGCTCATCTTGAATAATTAAACTGACTGCATTTTCTGAGTCTTTGTTAAGTAAAATTTTACCTGAATCAACTTCATGTGCCAGACGAACAAATTTATCTATTGTGCCTAATATAAATGTAGGTGGATTCTTATAAATAGCTGCATCTACAACTTGTATTGGTAACTTATCATGAAATTCACATTGCTGAGAAGGACAAAAGATTTCAAAGCTAGACTCATCTGCTTTAAAGCCATAAGATGATTCTTGTGATTGTTTTTCAGGTACAAGGTTTGTATTGCACCAAGGGCATGCGCCTATACTAAATGGAGAATTGCAATTAGGTTTAGATTCTTTAAGCAGATCTTTTAAAACTTCATACGATCCTGGGTTCTCTTCAGTATTTGTAAATTTATTTGGGCTAGTACCGCCTCCAATCCATAAACCTATTCCAATTTCATGTGATCCAAGAAGCTTAATATTATCACGACGAATCTTTTCGCAAGCAGTAATAAATCTTGAAGATCTTACGAACTGGTCTTGAGTTAATAGCCTTAGCGTATAGCGCATAATGATCTCAACACCATTTTTATCTGGATCTACTATCTTATTATAAAAAATTAAGAAAGCTGATACAAAAAGATAGGCTTCAGTTTTTCCTCCTCCAGTAGAAAACCATATCAAGTCAACCGTTTCTCTGTAAGGGTCATTCTTTATTACAGAAGACTTGCAGGTTGTTAAAAAGTACGCAAGTTGAAAAGGGCGCCACTCAAAGGGTTTGTATTCACCACCAAACAAGCTTTGTAAATCAAAGTAGTCAATATTATTAAAATCATTTACATGATTATGATTTTGTTGAAAAAATTTAAAATTTCCATCGTCTACGCTATCTAGTATTTGAGCATAGCGGGCTCCATGAACCATTTGTATAAGCATAGCTTTATTAGCAAATTGAAATGCATCTAACGCATTTTCATTTTCTTCAATAAAATTAATGCCAATATTAATTCTATTAAGAGCCTCCTTAAGCTTGTTTATCAACTTCTCAATAGCTTTTTTATGAGATTCATTGATTTCAAAGTAATCTGTCTGGTTGGTGTTATTAGATAATTCTTTAAGTTGTTTGATAGTGCGATCCATCCATGTTCTGTAAGGCTTCACAAAAGCACGCATTTCTTTAATTATATCTTGTTTATTTTTTGGATCAGCAAGAAACTCCATACTAATTGCTTTTGAATCACTATATTCTGACAGAGTGCTTTTTGACCCTCTTGTTATCCCAGTTGGAATAAAATCCAATGAAACAATATTTCCTCTATCATCTCCTGAGACATCCTCCCATTTAACTGAGCAAGCATGACCCACGCCATAGATATGCTCATCTTTATATAAAACTTGCTGTTCTTCCTCTTCGCCATCCATAGTAGATCTAAAAACTTTAGGATAAGGCAATATTTTCTTACCTTTTATCCAACAGCTCATAGCTACTCTTGAAAGAACATCTTCCTGCTTAACTCTTCCTCTTTTTTCCTTTTGTGCATTATTTATGATGGTAATGGTTACAAGCTGATTGCCACTGCTTTCAAACACTCTTACATCGATTTTGGCCTTATCATCAAAAATCATTACTTCATGATCTTTAATTGCAATCACTAGGTTCTCTTCATCTAGGTCATTCCGTTCCCAATATTTTTTTTTGCCTATTTTTTTAACAATTGTCTCTTCTGCCTCAACTTCTACCAGCTTGTAAAAAGATGCAGAGCATTTAATATTAATTTTTTTTATGTGTGTTGGGATATTAATACTCATACCCACAACAGCAGTTAGATAGGTAAAAGATAAACTTAGTGGATCAACTTCAGTATCCACAACACTTGCATCTTGAGAAATAAAATGATCGCTATCAACAATTGACTCTTGCGGAAATAACATGCCAGTTACCAGATGTTGATAGGGCATATAGTCTTTTATGTAATCTAATTGATGAGAATCTCCTCTTGGCGGACCCATAAATTGGGATTCAATATAAGTAAGAATTTCATCACGTAACATCAGATAGCCACTCTCTCGTTTCTAATAACAACTGCAGCTGTTTTTGCTCTTGTTAAGCCTGTGTAAAAAAGATTTTTAAGTTTACTTTTATCTATATCCATATATATATCTATTAAAACTATAAACCTCGCTTCTTGCCCTTTAAAACCTAATACATCAAAAAATTTTACTTTAGTCATCCCTTGGTATGAAGAATTAAATTCAGCTAATAAATTATTTTGACTAGCAGGAATATAATTAACGCAGCTTTCATCTCTATTTGCAAGAGTGATAACTGCTATATCCTCAGGATGAATATTTTTTTCATAAAGCTCAGATATTACTTCTATTAGTGCATTAGCATGCTTATCTTTATTATCATTCTTTATTTTTATATGCTTTGTTTTCTCAGAATAACCCTCAACTTTTCCAATAAGCTTTGTTCCTGCAATAGCATTTGTTTCCTTTATAATTTCAACTGGATTTCTACAATTCCTAGATAGCAAAACTCGAAAAAAAGGATATTTTTTAAAATATTCTTCAAAAACCCCGCTTTCATAATCTGAATACAGGTTACTTTGATTATTTTCGTCCATAAACCAGTAAATTTTAGATTGATCTATTGGATACTCTAATAGATTTTCAAATTTTTCTAAACAGTCGTATGTCATAAGGTCTTGACCTTCATCAACAATTACGCACTCATATTTTTTTAAAGATGAAAAACCTTCTTCTATTGATAAAATGTCAATATTAGAGCCACCAATAGTGTTTCTTAGATACATGGCAAAATGACTATTTCTTACTAGAAAACATGTTTTTAATCCTTCGTGCAGAGCATTTCGAGCCATATCTATTGCAATTAAAGTTTTTCCAGACCCTGCAGGACCACTACAAACAACCCTATTATTACTTTCAATAGTTAGCATTATAGTCATTTGCTCTTCAGTTGCTGCGTGAATCATCTTGTCGGTACCTTTTGCGGTATCTAAAAGAGGAACAATACCAATGACTTTTTTTCTAAGATACCGATGAATCTTTACCAGCTCTTCATCACTAAGATTTTCAGATCGACTGTAAGAAGGGTGTTCTCTAAATTGCCTAAAAACTTTCTTAATAAAATTTTCAAACCATAATGGATCATCATGGTATCCATTTATATCAAGAATAAGATTGGGCTCACCATTATAAGTTGGTTCATCATTGTCTCTGTCCCATTCACAATCTGGCATAATAGCGCAGTGCGCCATACAAGGATAAAGCTTTAAATCTTCTCTTATAGCTGTTTGTATTGCCTTCTTATTTCCAGCCACTTGTTGAATAGGGCCCTCTTTCTTCTTAGAAATATTTCCATATCTATCTTTAAAAACAAAAATCCCATCTTCATAATTCACTCTTCCACCTTTAATCTCAATGCAGCATATACCCTGCCTTGCAATTAAAATGAAGTCTGTTTCAGAAAATTCTTTTTTTGCATGCCTAGGCACATGCAAAGACCAAAGGGCTATTTCGTATTTTGAATTAGAAAGTTTTAATAACTTTATTTTATCCCTAATCTTGTCTTCAGCATTGCTGTTACCACCAAAGCGAGGTTCTATTTTCATCTAATAAATTATTTTTTAAATTTACATAAATAACATAACAAAAAATACAAAAAAAGTGTGAATTTTTAATACATTAAATAAATTAAGTGAAACTAAATATATAATTAAAGGATTTTAAAAGAACAGAAGACTATATTAAAAATAAAAATCTTTTACTACAATGAAGTGGCTCCCGAAGTTGGGATCGAACCAACGACCAATTGATTAACAGTCAACTGCTCTACCGCTGAGCTATTCGGGAACGCGGACGTGCATTATAAATAACATTTGATAGAGAAGTAAATGACTAAATCACTAAAGGTTGTATCTGATTTCGAACCAGCAGGTTCACAACCAGCTGCAATTGAAAGTTTAGTTAGCGGATTAGGTGATGGTTTGCTTCACCAAACGCTACTC
>Ga0206125_10002855_pt1 | contig 17491 bp, 19 predicted proteins | sample Helgoland_Spring_4_FD_148598 | JGI IMG/M metagenome (GOLD analysis project Ga0206125, IMG submission 148598) | Pelagic subsurface seawater microbial communities from Kabeltonne, Helgoland, North Sea - Helgoland_Spring_Bloom_20160331_1 | ecosystem: Environmental > Aquatic > Marine > Epipelagic ... | reverse complement strand
TGCCGCCGGAAACCGGTGGGCGCTCAGGTCGCGTTTTAGCAGCGCGGCGAATGCCGGACCGCTCTGCGCTTCATCCAGCGTCATCCCGTGGTTCTGACGAAACCGCTGGTTCGACAACACCAACCGGTCGTCGCCGTCATAGAGCGCGAAGGCATCCGGCATGGTCTCGATCGCAGTGGCGAGATAGTTCTGGGTCTCAATCGCGAGACTTCGCTCGCGGAATACGAAAAAGGCGATAATGCCGCCCGTGGCGACGATAAACAGAAAGATCAGGGCAAGCAGATTGTACGTGTTGCGAACCTTGCGCTGCACATCACTGATCAAGCGCTCCTGAACCTGCATCGCCTCACGCGGATAGCCGCTGAACTCCCACGCAAATCCGTTCATGGACTCTCGAACAGCCTTGACCTGCCCCCCGGTCAATCCGTTTTCAGCCAAAAGCTCCATCTGCGGCTGCAGGTTGATCAATTCACCATAGAGCGCATTGAGCGACGTGGCAGCGCCGTCGATTTCGGAGACGGCCCGCATGTTTTCAGGATTTTGGAACAAAGAAACGCGGGTAAGGAGAACTTCGTAAGTATCGACAACCGCGACCGGAGAACTTTCCGGATCCAACGAACGATAGAGGTCCATGGCGTTGATGTATCGCAAGAGCGCCGTTTCAACTTCACCGATTCGCCAAAATGGAGAGTTATTGCCACCCGTCTGGATGTCTTTGTTGTGACGGTTTAATTCTGCAAATGCCCAGAATAGCAGAGCAAACAGGAAGATAAGTGCCCCAAGTGCCAGCGCATATCGCCGCCACCCGCTCCAAAAACCGAGCGAACTGTCCAATCGCGAGTCCGTCAAAACCGTCTCCTATGCCTAATAGTCGCATAATTTAAAGCATTTAGCCGATTCGAGCGAATGAAAATCGCAGATTCAGAATTTATTTTTCCTCAACCTCGGGCTTGGCAAATTAAGGCGAAACGTCCATCCAAGGTCTGCACAGAACAAGAGACCGTCCCCATGCCATTTTCCACCATCGATACTTGGGTTTTTGACCTGGACGATACGCTGTATCCCGCCAGCTCGAATTTCTTTCCACAAATCGCCGAGCGGATGGGCTTGTACGTTGCCGACCGCTTCGACCTTCCCCTTGCCGAAGCAAAGAAGGAACAGCGCCGCCTGTTCCTTGAATACGGCACGACGCTTTCGGGCCTTGTGGCGGAGCGAGGGATCAATGTTGACGAGTACGCCGAATTCCTGATGCAGGTGGACTATGGCCGCATCCCGCATAGCCCCGCATTGGTTGAGGCCGTTCGCAAGCTGCCCGGTCGCGTGCTGATCTTCACCAATGGCTTCAAGGAACACGCCGAAGCGTGCTTGGACCAACTGGGCTTTGCGCATTCGGATTTCGAAGCCATCGCCGACATTCGCACCATCGCCTTCAAGCCGAAACCACGCCCCATCGCGTTTGAGACTTTTTTCAGCGAACACGGCGTTGACCCCAAGACCTCCATTTTCTTCGAGGACAGCCCAAAGAACCTGCGCACCGCAAAGGAACTGGGCATGAAAACCGCGCACCTTGTCACTGATACGGCGTGGGGGAACATGGGTCTTGAGGATGGGGATGGCTTCATTGACCATTCTGTATTGGACCTGACCGCATTTCTGAACGACACCGTGCTTGAGAGTTTCTCCTAATCCACCCCTCACTGACGACAGGAGTACGTCATGGACCTCGCCCGCCTCGAAACACTGATCGAAGCTGCCTTCGACGACCGCGACACCATCAATTCATCCACCCAAGGTGATGTGCGCGACGCCGTGAACGCGACCCTCGACGCGCTGGACAGCGGCGTTCTGCGGGTTGCGGAGAAACAGGCGGTGGGCCAATGGACCGTGAACCAGTGGGCCAAGAAAGCCGTCCTGCTGGGCTTCCGACTCAACGACATGGAAGTTATGGACCACGCCTGTGGCGGTGCACCGGGTTGGGACAAGGTCGCGCTCAAGTTTGGCGACTGGGGCCCGGAGCAGTTTGCTGCGGCTGGCTTTCGTGCGGTTCCCGGCGCGGTTGTCCGCCGCTCGGCGCACATCGCCAAAGGCGTGGTGCTGATGCCGTCTTTCGTCAATCTCGGCGCTTATGTCGATGAAGGGACGATGGTGGATACGTGGGCGACTGTTGGATCGTGTGCGCAAATCGGCAAGAACTGCCACATCTCGGGCGGCGCAGGCATTGGCGGCGTTTTGGAGCCGTTGCAGGCTGGCCCCGTGATCATCGAAGACAACTGCTTCATCGGCGCACGCTCTGAAGTTGCCGAAGGGGTTGTTGTCGAAGAAGGCGCCGTGTTGTCGATGGGCGTTTACATTGGCGCTTCGACCAAAATCGTAGACCGGGCAACCGGGGAAATCTTTATGGGTCGCGTGCCGTCTTACTCGGTGGTCGTTCCCGGCGCGCTGCCGTCGAAAACCGGCGATGGTCCATCGCTTTACTGCGCAGTGATCGTAAAGCGGGTGGACGCGCAAACACGCTCCAAGACCGGCATCAACGAACTGCTGCGAGACTGAGTGAAGCCATGACCGATAGCCCCGCCCTGACCCACGCCCGCGCGCTGATCCAATGCCCGTCCGTCACCCCCATTGAAGGTGGCGCGCTGGAGTACATGGCGGCATGGGCTGAGCGGCTGGGCGGATGGTCCGAGCGCGTGGACCGCCACGGCACGCCGAACCTGTTCATCAAGTTCGGCAACCGGGGCGCCACCAATGGCCGACATTTTGCCTTTGCTGGCCACACAGACGTGGTCCCCGTGGGCGATGAAGCGGCGTGGACGCATCCACCCTTTGGCGCTGAAATCGTCGATGGCGTGCTGTATGGACGCGGCGCGGTTGATATGAAATCCGGCGTGGCGTGCTTCATGGGCGCGGTCGAGGCAATGCTGTCTCAGCGCGCCGAGGGCGATGCCATTTCACTGATCATCACCGGCGATGAAGAAGGGCCAGCCACAGACGGCACCCGCGCTTTGCTGGATTGGATGGCGCAAGCCGGTGAGCGGCCCGACGTCTGCATCGTTGGCGAACCCACCAACCCCAATGCGCTCGGCGATTCCATCAAGATTGGCCGTCGCGGGTCCGTCACGGCGTACTTCGAAAGCACCGGCACACAAGGCCATGTGGCCTATCCGCATTTGGCAGATAACCCCGTGCATCCCCTGCTCGCTGTATTGACGGCGCTCACCGCTGAGCCTTTGGATCACGGGACCGAGCACTTTCAGGCGTCTTCGGCGCAAGTCGTGACCTTTGACGTGGGTAACAGCGCCGATAACCTGATCCCGGCCAAAGCCACCGCATCGGTCAACATCCGCTTTAACGACGAGCACAGCAGCGACAGCCTGAAAGCTTGGATCGACGCCGCCGTCGAGCCGCACCGGGCGAACGTCTCCTACCGCTATCGCATTTCAGGCGAGAGCTTCATCTACCCCCCTGAAGCCTTTGGCGCGTTGATCGCGGACGTGGTTGAAGAACACACAGGCCGCCGGCCAGAATACTCGACCGCTGGTGGCACGTCGGACGCGCGCTTTATCAAAGATATTTGCCCTGTGGCGGAATTTGGTCTGGTGGGACAGACCATGCACAAGGTCGATGAACGCGTTGATGTGGCCGACCTCGAAGCGCTCAGCGCCATCTATGCGTCGCTGCTCCAGCGGTACTTTTCGGGATAATTGGCCCGTAAGAAATAAAGACCGCACGCCGGGGCTTTGGGGCCGCTGACTTGTCGGTTTTTCGCCTCCAGCACGTCCTTCACCCACCCCACCGACTGCCGGCCTGCGCCGACTTCCACCAACGTACCCACCATGTTGCGGACTTGGTTGTGCAGGAAGGACCGGGCCGCGGTTTCGACAATCACGCGCTCGCCCGTGCGCCAGACGCGCAGGGAATCTAGTGTCTTGATGGGTGACTTCGCCTGACACAAAATTGCACGGAAAGACGTGAAATCGTGATGTCCGACCAGCGCTTGAGCGGCTTGGTTCATGGCGTCAGCGTCTAAGCGCGATTTGACCAGCCACGCCCGCTCGCGGTCCAGCGTTAGCCCGGGGCGGCGGTTGATGATGACGTAGCGATAGGCGCGGCCCGTGCAAGAAAACCGGGCGTGAAAATCTTCGTCCACCTCGATCACATCCAAGGCGGCAACCGGGTGGGGTCGCAGGCACCCATTGAGGGCTTCTCGCACCCGATTGGCGTCAAAGCGATCGCTGTCGATATCGACGTGGATCACTTGCCCCAAGGCGTGCACCCCGGCATCCGTGCGGCCACTGGCGTAAATCTTCAGATCTTGACCGGTGAAAGCCTTGAACGCTTGCATGACAACAGCTTGAGCCGATGGTCCATGTTCCTGATATTGCCACCCCATAAAGGGCGTGCCGTCGTATTCGATTTTGATGGCAAAGCGCGGCATCAGTCGAGCACCGTTCCAGCAGCAATCGGATGGCCACGCAGGAAGTCTTCGGCGGAACCCGCTTTCTTGCCCGCGCGCTGAACGTCCAGCAGCTGTACCGCCGCGCCGTCACCGCAAGCGATGGTCAGGCCGTGGAGCACTTCACCGGCACACGCGCCCGTTTCTGGCGAGAGCCCCGCACGCAGGACTTTGACCCGTTCGCCCGAGACCTCGAACCACGCGCCGGGAAAGGGGGAAAAGGCGTTGATCTTTTGCTTCACTGTGTCCGCGCTTTCCGACCAGCGGATGCGGGTTTCGGCCTTGTCGATCTTGTGGGCATAGGTCGCCAGAGCGGGGTTCTGCGGCACAGGCGCCAAGTCGCCAAGCTGCTCCAGCGCTTGAACAATCAGACCGCCGCCCATCAGCGCCAAGCGATCATGCAGCGCGCCTGTCGTCTCAGTCTCCCCAATGCTCAGACGGTCTTCGAGCAGCACTGGACCCGTATCCAAGCCTGCCTCCATCTGCATGATGCCAACCCCGGTCTGGCTGTCACCGGCTTCGATTGCGCGGTGAATCGGCGCGGCACCGCGCCAGCGGGGGAGCAAGCTGGCGTGGATGTTCAGGCAACCGTGTATCGGCGCGTCCAGTATGGCTTGCGGCAGGATCAGGCCATAGGCGACAACCACCGCCACATCAGCCGATAGCGCGGCAAAGGCGTCACGCTCGGCGCTGTCTTTGAAATTCAGCGGGGTGCGGACAGGAATTCCTGCGGCCTCAGCATGGGCGTGAACAGCATGGGCGTGAACGGGCGATGGCCGCTCTTTCTGGCCCCGCTTCGCCGGGCGTGGCGGCTGGGAGTAAACACAGGCAATGTCGTGCCCGGCGTCGATCAGCGCCTGCAGGGCGACCACAGAGAACTCTGGCGTTCCCATAAAGACCACGCGCATGTGTTAGCCCTCCGCTTCAAAGCCCTTGGGCAAATATTCCGGCCAAAACTCGTGACCATGGGCAAATTGCTGCGCGGCGAATTTGTTGAAAAACGCTTCCGGCGGCTCGAAATGCTCGGCAAAATGTTCGTGCGCGGCTTCGGAGAAGAAGGCCAAGGCGTACTCAACCATACCATTGCCCAAACGCACCGCGACCAGCGACCCGCCGTCGCCCGGAATGGCGGCAATAAGCGCGCTTTCCATGTCCGCTAGCCCCGTCTCCAGTTCTGGCGATGGTCCACCCGCGCCCATCAGCGGATCATCCTCAAACCGCCAAAAGAACGTAACGCAATCCTGCACGCTGGCTCGAACCGTCGCGTCCATGAACCCTGTATTGTACCGCAGCGAAATCGGCACCACGCGGCCAAAGGCGTCGGTGATATCCAGCGCGCCCATCGCCCAGCGCGCCGGGGCGCTTGCATCATCCGACATCAGCAGCGTCTTCCTCGCGATCTTTGAGGTATTTCTTGAGCTTCTTCATCAGCATGTTGCGCTTAAGATTGCTCAGGTGATCCACGAACAAAACGCCGTCGAGGTGGTCGATTTCGTGTTGCACGCAGGTGGCTTCCAACCCGTCAAACAGACGCTCTTGCTTCTGGCCGTTTTCGTCGAGGTACTTGACCCGCAGACGCTCTTGCTTCTGGCCGGTTTCGTCGAGGTACTTGACCCGAACCACCGCCGGGCGTTCCACATCTGCGAATTGTTCGGGAATGCTCAAACACCCCTCTTCGTAGCTGGAAAGCTCCTCGGAGACACCGGTGATTTCTGGATTGATGATTTTGATCGGTCGGGGCGTTTCCTCGTCATCGCGAGAGCCGCAGTCCATGACAAGCACGCGATGCAGCGAGCCGATCTGGTTGGCCGCCAAGCCAATGCCCGGGGCGTCATACATGGTTTCGAGCATGTCATCGAGCAGAGCGCGCAGCTCGTCCGTCACGTCTTTAACCGGTTTAGCCTTAGCCTTGAGCGTCGGGTGCGGCGCGATGAGAATGGGCAGAACAGCCATAGCAGCCTTACGTCCTCCAAAGAGATCACTTTAAGTCTCTAGGTATAGGCGAGGACGAGGTCTGACAACCATTGCAGACTTCAAAGCCCAAACCCTTGTAAATCCGGGCTATCGTCCACATATCAGTCATGCAATCGGCTCCGCTATTGAGAGCCGTGATAAGAATTCAAAAGGGAAAAAGAAAATGGAACTCTTTGGCATTTTCATGAGCTTTGGCTCGATCGTCATTATTGCCATCTTCCTTGTCATCGTTTTCCTCGTTACAGGGGCTGTCAAAGCGGTTCCACAGGGGAACGAGTGGACCGTTGAGCGCTTCGGTAAATTCACACGGCTGCTCGATCCGGGTCTGCACATCATCGTGCCGTTCTTTGACGCCATCGGCATCCGCATGAACGTGATGGAGCAAGTCCTCGATATTCCAAGCCAGGAAGTCATCTCCAAAGACAACGCGATGGTCACGGTTGATGGGGTCGTGTTCTATCAAGTCGTCGATACACCGCGCGCGTCCTATCAAGTCCGCAACCTGACACGGGCCATCGTGAACTTGACGATGACCAACATTCGTACGGTGGTCGGCTCGATGGATCTGGATGAAATCCTGTCCAACCGCGACCGGATCAACGAATCCCTGATGCGGGTCATCGATGACGCCTCTGACCCTTGGGGCGTGAAAATCACGCGTGTTGAGATCAAAGACATCACCCCGCCGCGTGATCTGGTCGACGCCATGGCGCGCCAGATGAAGGCTGAGCGTGAGAAGCGCGCGAATATTCTCGAAGCTGAAGGCTTCCGTGCTGCGGAAATTCTCAAGTCCGAGGGTGAAAAGCAGTCGCTGATCCTCGAAGCTGAAGGCCGCCGTGAAGCGGCATTCCGTGACGCAGAAGCCCGTGAGCGTGAAGCCGAAGCCGAAGCCCGCGCCACCGAAATGGTCTCCAAAGCCATCGCCGAGGGTGACTTGCAAGCCGTGAACTACTTCGTCGCCAACAACTACATCACGGCGCTGAAAGAAATTGCTTCATCGAACAACGGCAAACTGGTGTTCATGCCACTGGAAGCATCCAGTGTGATCGGCGCGATCGGCGGTATTTCCGAACTGGCCAAAGCAACCCTAGACAAAGCACCGAAATAGGAAGGACGCCCCTATGGGTTTTGTAGAACTTCTCTCCGCCCCTTGGTTCTGGCTGGCTCTGGGTTTTATGCTGCTGCTGCTGGAGCTGATGGCGCCCGGGACCATTCTTCTGTGGTTCGGGGTCGGTGCGATTTTGACCGCCGGGGTCGCTTGGCTCACGCCGGGTGAGTTCCCCATGATGAATCTGCTGAGCTTTGGCGTTCTATCGCTGGTGGGCCTTCTTCTGGGGCGCAACCTCTGGAAACGTTATCTGAGTTCCAGCGAGGATCATGATTTGAACGATCGTGGTGCCACCATGATCGGTCAGGTTGTCGAGGTGCATCGGCCGGTTCGAGCCGGGGTGTCCGGATCGGTTCGCATCGGTGACACGGTATGGCGTGCCAAGTCCGACGAGGCTTTTGAGGTGGGAACATTCGCGAAAATCGTGGACGTCGAAAGCACGACGGTCGTTCTCGCCAAGACTGAGTAAAAACCTAGACTGAGCGCCGCGCGTTCATCGCTGCCAGCAGTGTGCCGTCATCGAGGTATTCCAGCGATCCTCCGACCGGCACGCCTTGGGCAACGGCGCTCACGTCTGCCCCCATTTCCCGCAGACGTTCGGCCAAGTAATGCGAGGTCGTTTGCCCATCAACCGTCGCTGACAGGGCCAGGATGACTTCCTTGGCTTCACCGCGACGAACCCGCTCCAACAATGAGCCCACCCGCAGCTGGTCTGGCCCCCGGCCATCCAGCGCCGACAGGGTTCCGCCGAGCACGTGGTAGCGCCCTTTGAAGCTGCCAGAGCGTTCCAACGCCCACAAATCACTGACATTTTCGACCACGCAAAGCACCGTCATGCCGTTCTCATCCGCCCGATTGGGGGACTGGCACACGCGGCAGGGGCTTTGGGTATCGAGGTTGCCGCAGGTGTCGCACTCGCGCACCGCGTCGGCTGTTTGGGTCAGCGCATGGGCCAGTGGCCGCATGAGCGAATCCTTGTTCTGGATCAACTCCAGCGCCAACCGCCGCGCCGAACGCGGGCCAACACCCGGCAGTCGGCCCAGCAGCTTTCGGCCCAGCAGCTTTAACAGCGGTTCAAGGTCGCCCAGTACCATCGTTTAGAACGGCATCTTCATGCCTGGAGGCAGTTGCAAGCCGCCGGTCACGGCCTTCATTTCTTCGGCCATCATCTCTTCAGACTTGGTCTTGGCGTCGTTGTGCGCCGCAATAATCAGATCTTCGAGCACTTCTGCGTCTTCGGGATCGATCAGGTTCGGATCAATCGTCAGACCCTTCATTTCCCCCTTACCAGAGAGAACAACCTTGACCATGCCGCCGCCCGAAGCGCCTTCCACGGTCATTTGCTCCAGCTTAGCCTGTGCTTCGGCCATTTTGGCCTGCATGGCTTGAGCCTGCTTCATCATGTTTCCTAGGTTCTTCATCGCGTGCCTACTCCTGTGGTGTCGCGTGGGGTTTGTAGCGTACATCTTGCACTTTTGCGCTCGGGAAAGCCTGCAAGGCAGCCTGCACGGTCGGGTGTTTGGCGGCTTGCTCCAGCTCCGCCTGTCGCGCGTTTCGGCGCGCCTCGGCCAAGGGCACATCGCCTTCGGCATCCGACAAAGCAACCGTCAGCCGTTCTCCGGTCAAATCTAGAATTGTGTCCTGAACTTGCTTCGGCAAGTCACGCGGCGCGCGGGATGTGAGGCGAAGCTCCAATCGGGGCGGCTCAAAGCTGACGAAATGCACGTCCTCGGCCATTTGCGCGGCCAAAAGGGGCGATCCGTGCTCGCTGACCATATCAACCAACCCATCGAAACCACCGGGCAAGGTCAGCACTTCGGGCTCTGGCTCGGGCTGCAATTCGCCCTCGCCGTCGAATTCATCCATCGACGTGGGGATGTCGTCCATCGGCGGTAAATCATCCCACTCGAATTCATCCATCGACGTGGGGATGTCGTCCATCGGCGGTAAATCATCCCACTCCGGCGCTTCGGGGATGGGCGGCTCCTCGTCATAGACAAGGGCAGGCGCGGCAGCAGCAGACTTAGGCGCGACGGCTGACGTATCATCGGTTTGCTGGGGTGCAGGAGCCTCAATCGGGAGGCTTTTGGCGGGCATGGGTGCCTTGGGTGCTGAATCCGACGCTGACACGGGGGCACCAGTAGGCGCCAGCGTTACTCGCGGGCCGGAATCCCCCGGCGGCGGCGCGCCACTTGCACCGGCGTCGCGCATTTGGGCAATCAAGCTCGACGGGTCCGGCATTTGCGCCAAATAGCACAGCCGCATCACCACCATTTCTGCCGCCATGGACGGTTGGAACGCCGATTGAACCTCCGACAAGCCAGCAAGCCCGGCCTGCCAGAACCGGCTGAGCTGAGGCATGGAAAGCCCGCGCCCAAGCTCCATAATTGCCTCACGGTTCGCTTCGCCTGGGCCCAAATCGGCCTTGCCGCGGGTGACGTGCAAGCGGGTTAAGTCGTGGACAAACTCAGACAGCGAGCGAATCACACCCGCAGGATCGGCACCATCGGCATAGAGCGCGTCAAACAGCGCCAGCGCCTCTTCCGGCTCGCCGCTGGCAATGGCCTTGAACAGGTCGAGGATCCGGCTTTGATCCGACAATCCCAACATGGCCCGCACGTCATCGCTGGTGACATTGCCTTGGCTCAACGCAATGGCTTGATCATGGCCCGCACGTCATCGCTGGTGACATTGCCTTGGCTCAACGCAATGGCTTGATCCAGCAGAGACAGACCATCCCGCGCGGATCCATCGGCTGCGCGGGCGATCAACTGCAGCGCCGCGTCTTCGATCGTAACGCCTTCTTTTTCCACCAGCGTGGCAAAGAACGTGGCGAGGTCATCGGCGGAGATACGGCGCAAGTCAAAACGCTGGCACCGGCTGCGCACCGTAATCGGGACGCGGTCCGCTTCTGTGGTCGCGAAGAGAAACTTCACATGCGCTGGCGGCTCTTCAAGCGTCTTCAGCAGCGCGTTGAACGCGCCTTTAGAGAGCATGTGAACTTCATCAATAATGTAAATTTTGTAGCGTGAGGAAACCGGCGCATAGCGCACGCCGTCGAGCAGTAGCGTGAGGAAACCGGCGCATAGCGCACGCCGTCGAGCAGTTCGCGAATATTGTCCACGCCTGTATGGCTGGCCGCGTCGATTTCCAGAACGTCAACGCTGCGGTCTTCACTGATCGCCCGGCACGATTCGCAATGCCCGCACGGGTCTGCCGCAGGCGTTGTGCGGCCATCCTCTTGGCAATTGAGCGCGCGTGCGACAATCCGCGCCGTGGTGGTCTTGCCAACCCCACGAACACCGGCCAGCAAAAAAGCATGGGCAAGGCGGCCTGTCTCAAACGCATTGCGCAGGGTACGGACCAGCGCTTCCTGACCAATCATGGTCGAGAAGTCACGCGGCCTGTACTTGCGCGCTAAAACGACATATTCGCCGCTTTCCTGTGCTTTTGTATCGGGAGGTAGAAGGTCCATCCGCCACTTTATCCACGTTCTCGCCGAGGCGACGCGATGCTCTATAAAACATATTGCGCTACACATGGCGGCAGAAAGAGTATTCTAGGGAAGATTGGGACGACCCGCGCTGATCTCGTTGCGGCTGCTTCCTTCCGGACCTGACCGGGTTGGCGAGAGGCACGTCCGCCCCAACCTTCTCTATCTATATGGAACACAGCACGGCGGCTTGCAAGATAACGCATGAACTCAGACGATGAACAAAGACAGATCTCCCCAGCACATTTGGAAAGGGACGACCCTTCGCCCAGTGCTGTTCCTCGGCGTGCGCAGCTCGGCGATCAAACCCCGCGCGCCTTTCAGGACGCGTCCCGAGAGCTTTCAGGCTCCCGCTTGCCCTATACCTTTGAAGGGCTTGAACGGGATGGAATCGACCGGCGCGATGATGGTGCCCTCGCCGCTGCCCTGAATGACCCACGGGCTGAGATTTTGCCCGTTTGGCGGCGTCGCGTGCTGATGAGCGACGATGGCGAGTCGTTGCTGCAGTGGCCAAAAGAGCAACTGACAGACAAAGACACGGTGGTTTTCCTCGGCACCAAGGACGGCGTGCCGTACTTTGCCGCTGATGTATCCAGCCAGCAAACCACGGACGGTGAAGCGCCGGACGTTGCGGGGCCGGCGCGCGGGTCGTTTATCGATCCGTGGATGACAGGCCCGAACCTTGATCCGTTTCGCGTCGGTGTTGGCGCTTATGGGCGGCATTTGTTGGCGTGGCATCGTTCGCATCAATATTGCGGTCGCTGCGGCAGCCAAACCAAACTGTCCAAAGCCGGACTCGAACGCCGCTGCACCAGCGAGCCGTGCAGTGACTATCTGTTCCCGCGCATCAATCCGGCGACGATCATGCTGGTACAAGACCCCAGCGGCGAAAAGTGTGTCATGGCCCGCAACCACAACTTCCCACCCACCATCCACTCGGTTCTCGCCGGGTACGTCGATGCGGGGGAGACGCTGGAACAAACGGTGGTGCGTGAAGTCGAAGAAGAAGTTGGGCTGTCGGTGACAAAAGTCCGCTACGCCGCGTCACAGCCTTGGGCGTTCAGCAACTCGCTGATGATCGGGTTTTTCGCGTGGGCCGAAGACACGACGCTTAACGTCAACCTTGATGAGTTGGAAAAGGCAGACTGGTACTCCCGCGAGCAAATCAATGATTTACGCGGCTCTGAGGATTTCCGCTTGCCGCGCAAGGATTCGATTGCTCGGTTCCTGATTGAAACCTGGCTGACCTCCACGCCCGAAACGCTCTAAACACCCTTCCTGAAACTGCTGGCGGGGTAGGAGCCGAGGATCAGGACGTTTTCGCTGAAATAATTCAGATCCTGCAGGGCCAAAGCAACGTCAGGATCGCTCGCTGCGCCATCAATGTCGGCATAGAACTGCGCCACAGCAAAGCTGGCGTCGGCGATGTAGCTTTCCAGCTTGGTGATGTTCACGCCGTTGGTCGCAAAGCCCGTGAGTGCTTTGTACAGCGCTGCGGGGACAGAGCGGGTTTTGAACACCAAGGACGTCACAACCTGCGCCTCCCGGCCTGTCACCTCGTAAGGATCAGGCGCCAAAACCACAAACCGAGTCGTGTTGTCGTCGCTATCGCTGACGCTGGCCTCGAAAATATCCAGACCATAGAGCTCTGCGGCCAGTTTGGGCGCCAATGCCACCTGCGACGGATCGCCCCGTTCGGCGACGATTTTTGCGGCCCCGGCTGTATCGTGCACGGTAACGGACTCATAGCCATACTTCCGAATAACGCCGCGGCACTGGCCGTGCGCGTGTACGTGGCTCAAAACCTGACGCGCATCCTCAGCCCGGCCACCCTTTAGGCCCATCAATTGAAACTCAATGGGCAGAAAATGTTCGCCAATGATGTGCAACCCGCTCTTGGGCAGCAGGTGGTGGACGTCGGCCACGCGGCCATTGGATGAGTTATCAATGGGAATCACGGCAGCGTCAGCCAATCCGTTCGGAATGGCCGAAAAGGCTTCTTCGAAGGTGCGACACGGCACGGTTTCCACCGATGTTTCACCATAGAACTGCAAAACAGCTGTGTGTGAGTTCGAACCCAATTCGCCCTGAAATGCGATCTTCATGTATTCCATCCCAATGATTTAAGGCCTCGCTTGCATAAATCGTGACCCTGTACCGGCGTTCTCGGACCCCGATACATGTGTCGCAGCCCTTGCGTTTTCTGCCCCCTTGGGCCATCCAACACACCGTATTCTAGTCTCGCATCTTCCTTTGGGGGATGGGAGCGAAATAGTCCACTGCAGGTCTAGCTGATGAGCAATTCCTTTCTGATCTTCGCCTCTATTCTTTTTGCGGCTTTCTTGGGTCTGACTTTCGTTCAGATCACCAAGGTTTACGACCCTGAGCACCACGGCGACCACCACGGTAAAGTGGTTTACGGTTTCCCTGTGCCAGAGTTCGTAACAGCCGGCACAGAAGAGGCTTTTGTAACACCGATCGCCGTTCGTTTGGCCGATGCAAACCCGGCCCTTGGCCCGAAGAACGCATCCAAGTGCACCACGTGCCACGCCTTTGAACAGGGCGGCGCGAACAAGTTGGGCCCAGCGCTCTGGGGCGTTGTAGGCAAGGACATCGCGTCTGCGGACGGTTTCGCCTACTCGGGCGCACTGGCTGGCATCGACGGCGCTTGGACCGCTGAAGCTCTGGACGGCTTCCTGCTCAAGCCAAAGGCGTGGGCACCGGGCACCAAAATGGGTTTCGCTGGTCTCAAGGACGAAGCAGACCGCGCCAACCTGATCGCTTGGATGTTCCAACAGGCGGACGCACCCATGGCGCTTCCTGAGCCATCGGCTGAAGACCTCGCTGCGGTTGCAGAGCAACAGGCTTCCAGCGAAAACTAAGAAAACATTCGATCAGAATTGCGAGAGGCCACAGGTCATATGACCGCGTGGCCTTTTTTGTCCGCCGTTTTGCCCCATTTTGACGATTGTATGACTGCAAGTCACTCTGTACGCCCAAGCTAAGAATTGCGAGAGGCCACAGGTCATATGACCGCGTGGCCTTTTTTGTCCGCCGTTTCGCCCCATTTTGACGATTGTATGACTGCAAGTCACTCTGTACGCCCAAGCTACAGAGCTAAATCGCAAAAACGGGGAGAGGATCGTGACTTCTTTGTTCCAACGCAGCACCCTCGCTGTCGCCGCATTCGGGCTAACCATCGCGAGCGCCGCACGTGCGCAAGATGACGCCGATGCACCCATCCAGTACTTCATCAACAAATTCGACGGCGAGGCCAAATATCCCGCCGATCTGGAAAACTACCCGTACCTCAACCCAGAAGCGCCGATTTACGGTGAATATGTTTCTGGCGTGCGCGGCGGCTTTAACGACTTCAACTCACTGAACGGACGCGGCGACGACGCCTCCGGTTTGGGCTTGCTGTCCGACAGCTTGCTGGGCGGTGCTGCCGACGAGCTTGATACGTCTTACGGCGTGCTGGCTGAGTCGATCCAGATGCCCAAGGACCGCGCCTGGGTCACCTTCAAAATTCGCGACGAAGCGCGCTGGGCAAACGGTACGCCGGTAACGGCTGAGGATGTCAAATTCACCTTTGACTTCCAATTCGAAAAGGGCTGGCCGGGCTTCAAAGATGCTTATGCGATGATCGAAAGCATCGAGGTGCTCGACGGCAATCGCGTCAAGTTCAGCTTCACGGAAGACAACAGCGACCGCAACGTGCCCTTTACCATTGGCGGCGAGACCATCATCCCACGCTACTTCTGGGAAGATCTGGACCCGCAAGAAATCTTCCTCGACATCTACCCCGAAGGGTCTGGCGAATACCGGATCAAGGAGCACAAGGACGAAGATTATATCGTCTATGAGCGCCGCGCCGACTACTGGGGCAACGATTTTCCGTGGGCCAAGGGTTCCGCAAACTTCCAGACCATCCGCTATCGCTATTACAACGACGTCACCACCTTGCGGAACGCCATCAAGGTTGGTGAAATTGACATGCGGGCTGAGAACCAGATGAAGGCTTGGGTCAACGACTACAAGGCTGAAGACATCCCGGCGATTGCCGAGGGCGTGCTGGTCAAAAAAGAGTTCGATGACAACAACATCCAAAACACGCAAGCCATGTTCTTCAACCTGCAGCGTGAGAAGTTCCAAGATCGCCGCGTGCGCGAAGCCATTGGTTTGGCCTTTGACTTCGAATTTACCAACAAGCAATTGTTCTATGGCCGCTACATCCGCCAGAACTCGCACTTGGAAAACTCCCAACTCGAAGCAACCGGCGTCGCATCGGGGCGCGAGCTGGAAATCTTGCAAGAGCTGGATGCGAAATACCCCGGCCAGTTGCCAGAGACTGTCTTTGGTGCGCAGTACGCCTATCCAGAGACGGACGGCACAGGCAACAACCGCGATAACCTGCGCGCCGCGCTGGATTTGTTCTCGCAAGCCGGTTGGAACCTTGAAGACGGCAAACTGGTCGACGCCGATGGCGAACAGTTCGCTTTGGAAATCATCGACAGCTCGCCTGATTCCGAACGCTACATTCTGCCGTGGGTCGAGAATTTGGAGCGCTTGGGCATTGCAGCGGAATTCCGCCTGTTGGATCCAACGCAGTGGATCGAGAAAATCCGCTCCCGTGATTTTGATATGACCGACTACGTTTACCGCGCGTCCTACACACCGGGCACACAGATGCGGTACTACTGGTCGTCTGAACTGGCAGCAACGCCGGGCTCCATCGCCTTTCACGGGTACGAAAGCGACGTACTGGATGACCTGATTGCCCGCCTGACAATGGCCGACAATCGCGAGGAGCTGAACCAAGTGGCCAAGGCTCTCGACCGGGTTTTGACCAGCGAGCATTTGGTGGTTCTTGAGTGGTACTACAACAAGAGCCGCATGCTGTATTGGGACAAGTTCGGCACCATCGACCATAGCGATGACGAAGACTTCCTCGGCGGGCCAACCACGGGTTGGTGGATCGATGAGGCCCTCGACATCACGCTCGACGCGCGTCGCGACGCGCTTTAGAGCCGGGAGGAACCACCGCCTATGCTCGCCTATATCATCCGACGCTTGTTGCTGATTCCCGTCACGCTGACGGGGATCTTCCTGACGAGCTTCCTGCTCATCAACTTTGCCCCCGGCGGTCCGCTTGAAGCGCTGATCGCTGAGATGCAGGGGATCTCAACGGATCTGGGCGACAGGATGATCGGCTCTGATGGCGATGTCGGCGAGGCCTCAAGCGATGGCTCAGAGGTTTCGCTCGGCAAGACGGTGAACGACGTTGAAGGCTATACGGGTCGAGAAGGTCTCGATCCGGCAGCCTTTGAGCGCTACCGGGAAATGTTTGGGCTGGACCGTCCCTGGTACGTACGCATGTTTGACTACTTCATCAGCTTTCTGCGGTTCGATTTCAAAGAATCGCTCCGCTATGGCCGTCCGGTTGTGGATGTGATTGTTGAGCGTATCCCCGTCACCATGGGACTGGGTATTCTCGGCACGATTTTCACGTACTTGATTTGTATTCCTCTTGGCATCGCCAAAGCGCGGCGCGACGGCAATCGGTTTGACTGGTTCACCACCACCGGCGTCGTCGGCGTGGACAGCATTCCCAACTTTGTGCTCGCCATCGCCCTGATCGCGATTTTCGCCGTGAATCTGCAATGGTTCCCGCTGGAAGGATTGGTTGGCGACAACTTTGAAGAGCTCAGTTGGTGGGGCAAAATCGTTGATTATCTTTGGCATATGACGTTGCCCGCGATTGTCGTGCTTGTTGGGGGCTATTCAGGGCTGATGATGCTCACCAAAAACAGCTGACCACGGCGCGGGCTAAAGGGCTGACCGAAAGCCGCATCATGTACTTTCACGTTTTCCGCAACGCCATGATCCTTGTGCTGTCGGGCGTACCGGGCTTGCTGGTTGGATTGCTGTTCACCGGTTCGGTGTTTATCGAGCGCATTTTCAACCTCAATGGTCTGGGAATGCTGGGGCTGGATGCCCTGTCCAATCGCGACTACCCCATCCTTTACGCCAACATCTGGGTTGGTGGCCTGATGGGTCTGACGTTGGTGCTGATCACGGACATCACATACACGCTCATCGACCCTCGGATTAATTTTGACGGGCGCACAGTATGAGACTCAAGCCCTACAAGATCATCGGCCTCATCCCCGCAACAGAAATGGGCTACCGCCGCTGGCTGCGCTTTCTGGCCGACCGGCGTGCGCTGGTGTCCCTGATCGCGGTTACGATCATTTTCATAACGAGCTTGTTCGCCAATCTGCTCGCCAACGACCGGCCTTATTTTGTCAGCTACAAGGGTAACGCCTACTTCCCTTTTTTGGTTGAATACCCCGAAAGCGAGTTCAATGGCTTTGCGGGGCCAACCAACTACTATGACCCGTTTATCGCGGAAGAAATCAACGACAACGGCTTCATGCTTTGGCCCATCGTCCCCTATCCC
>Ga0206125_10002845_pt1 | contig 17531 bp, 15 predicted proteins | sample Helgoland_Spring_4_FD_148598 | JGI IMG/M metagenome (GOLD analysis project Ga0206125, IMG submission 148598) | Pelagic subsurface seawater microbial communities from Kabeltonne, Helgoland, North Sea - Helgoland_Spring_Bloom_20160331_1 | ecosystem: Environmental > Aquatic > Marine > Epipelagic ... | reverse complement strand
TCCAGATAAGGATTAAAGTGTGTATCCTATTGTGCTAGTGTTTTCTCTTCCTCTTCATTTTCTTGGTCTTTTTGATCGTATATTTTCTCTTGGGTCTCATGTATCTTCGAGAGCGTCTGCGCTTGGTTTTGCGGTTCTTTCTTTTTCCACCAAAAAAACGCGTTCTACCTGATTCTGGGTCACCTGCTTCTGGTAGATGAATTAATGAGGTTGTTGTTTTTGTATCAAGTATGCTAGATCCATTACATGGACTAGAACATGAGAAGTCATAAATATTGAAATCACATTTTGGACCCATAATTTGTTTGAGCAGTTTTAATAAATAACTTAACCGAATATTTTCAATACGAGTGTTGTCACCATTCAGTTTAATATATTTGTCATGTTTCTTTATTGTGCCTTTTAAGTCGGGTATATTATTAAAAGTTCTATTCAATAGTTCCAATCCATTCAGGTTTAATAAGTTTGTAAGTTGGTCTGTATCCTTAGGGAACACATATTCATAATTATTTGTTGGCTGAGGTTCTCGTCTTTTATGAACGGAGATAACCCATATACCCAGATTAGTTGGTAGCCGAGCAATTGTAGAAAACAACATATTAAACGCACTCAACCCCATATCACTTACACCAGAGAACGCCTTGTCATACGGCAACGAATCAAAATAAGGCAAATTACTTAGTAGTTTATCGGGGGTATCTTTACGAAAATACCTATTTAGACTATATATATTCATGACATCATTCTTGGGTGATAATGCGATAGTATCAAGGTTGTCATTGGTTATGCTAGTATATCGTACATTATGTTCGTTATCGGGATCAATGTCCATAGTAGTAACACACCCGTGCGCCGTGATTGCAAGTGTTATGACTAAATCATCATCATCTGGGGTCATTGTTATATATACTATGTTACTAAAAATATAGTATATATAATTTCAACAGTCACCTTACTTTTACTTAGCAGCATATTTGTTGAGAATTGCACCAGGTACAAGGTCAGCTGTATGCTTTTCTATCTTCTTGTGGCACTTGCTGATGGTTACCTCGCTGATATTGCTAACGCGTTTGACATCGCGTTTTGTCGATGTAAGACCACATAACTGAACAACGAAGAAGACTATGCCCGCCGCAATTGAGTGTGGAGTGTTTTCGGGCATTAGTGACATGCGCTCAACCTTGATACTGATGAACTGACATAATTTAGTGGGTTCTGCTCCCATGGTAAGTTTGCTACAGTACCTTTCGATGAAGTCGGTTGAGGTTGTCTTACTAAACACTGTTTTCTCTTCGGATTCCATATCCTTTTCTATAATATTGATGATCTGTTGTACGTTTTTGCATCCCTTTGTCGCATTGGTGGCGTCTAAGTGAAATATGGTTGCAATCTCTTTGGGTGTTCGAGGCGTGTTGTTGATGCGACATGATACATAGATGGACGCAGCCAATATTCCTTCTCGATTCTCGCCGCGAAATGTCTGGTAGTACTCTGATATCTTTTTGTGGTATCGTATCGCGTCGTCGATAATCATTTTAGAAATCCCTGCATTATGCGCCATAGTGCTAATGAATTGGAACTCGTCATATTGTGATTTCTCCTTATATGGCATTGCCTGCCATTCTGTGTACCTTCTGATCTTACGCATCTCGTAGGTAGTATTTCCGCTGCATAATATCTTACATCCGTATGATGACTCTTTAAGTAGAGGGTTGATCGGCATACCACATCGTGTAGGGTCACTCCCCTGATTATCATCTGCTCCATAATATCTCCACTCTGCTCCCTGATCGATAATGTCCTTGTATATGATCCCGCATCTGGTGTTGGTACATGTTAGAAACCCATCTTCGGAAAATGCAAGGGATGAGGTGCATTGGTCACAACTTTCACGGTTTCCACAGTCACGGTAGATGCATTCTAGTCCGTTTGCATTCGCGTCGGGGTTGGCGACTTCAGTGTCGAACACATTCCACATTCGAGCCTTCTCTGCCGCAGAGATCTGCCCCTTCTGCTTCTTTACTGTTTTTTGTCGCAACGTTATATTCTGCATTAGATACTTTGGTGATGGATAATTAAACTATGGTTTTAATTCAATTCTAACTCGTAATTGGACAATATCTACATAAAAATAACAGAACGTATTATATATAGACGATTGAAACTCATGGGAAACGTTCTTTCTCTTCTAGATTCGTTCGATGCATCTACAGATACAGAGGATACTGCGAGCAACCTGTTGCCCGAGATGGATCTTTCTAGTGTCGATGATCTCGATTTCGCCGCGGCCGAAATAATATTGACAACGAATTCTTCTCAGTTGAGTGTCGTGGTAGAACGCGGATATGACGCGGACGATTCGGATAAAACTGATTCGTTGGCTCACAAGGTCGCGGCTGCGATTCAACACGACGTCGCCGTCGCCAAGTGGTCTCGTATTATGGATACTCCCACAATGGAATCAGGTTCGGTGGATTCGGAAACGGCTCGCCGCGATGTGAGTGCATACTACATAAACATTGCACGAGTTTTGTCTGCCATTTCCATGGCTATTCAACCAGAACCCGAGGTCGTTAGAAATGCAGGCGATAGTGACGACATAATCTCTCCTGATTTTTCCATGTCGCGTCTAAGTTTTTGTGGTTCCCGTATTCGACGATTTGCTAAAACGGCATTTACTGGCACAGAGGATGCTGATGCTGATACCGAGCCGGAGACGGAGAGTACAGTGGCGGAGATGACCACTCTCGGAAATCAATACGGAATTCCTGAATTGCACGAACTGTACTTTAATACCGACTACGACAATGAGACTGGTGCGTTTTTAGGCATGACAGATGATATCAAAGCAGTGTACAATCGCGATTTGGAACGGTTCTATCAAGCCTTTTCGGGCGAGACAACCGTTCCTGACCACATCAAGCGGTTTGGGGACATACCACTTAATGACAATACTAGTGATGTTGCTAAAGATTCCAAATCCAAAGATGCTCCATCACCCCTATTCGTGTGTAAGTTCAATGAGAGTGATGAGGTAGACTGCGATCCCATATTCACCCCTGACAACAACGAGCATGATGGCGTGGAACCCGCGTTAAAATCAAGTCTCATTACTCAGTTTGCAGAACACCTGCAGAAGATGATTCATTCGGTCATTACAAGACGACGCGCACTCGTCGAGATAGTCAATAAGATGTTCGTATTTGAAACTCAAACTGTTGACGAAGAGAGAAAAAAACGGCCACGGATTCGAGCATACTTGACATCAGACACAGTGGAAAAACTTGTGACCGAAGCACAGAAAATCATCACAGATATGTCACTACAATGTGAGATAGACAATCGTATTGGAGATGAACTCTTCACAGCACTGCACGCGATCCAAACGCTGGAAGGCAATGCGAGTCAAATACGAGGAATGGAGCATGACCTCGACCTTCTTATCTATGCGTGATTGGCCGTATGGCGAATGTCTATACACCACCCTTTTTTGACATATCAAACAATAGTTGTCTATCGTATACCATGTTCCCCTGCGGCTTGTAATTATCAGTAGAGCGATATGTGGTCGTGTCGCGCTTTTTTTGAAACATACCACTTTTTGTGTTGAGAACCACATTAGCTATGGGTTCGCTAGTTGTTGCACCTGCCGCTAAGGCACCGTCTTTTCCGCCTGCTACGGCATGCGTTACCGTGTTACCGTAGTTGTCATATTCAATGCCTGTCTTACTCTTTATTTCACTGATTACATAATTGGGCACCCAATGTCCCCAGGAGATGAAAAGTGTGTTTGGATGCACGTACTTGACAATGAATCCATCGACTTTCAGTTTGTCCATAACGTATGCGATACATCCAGACTGATCGTATACCGGTACTCCCAACATGATTTCTGGCACGACAAACCAGCAGATTTTCTCTGCGCCTTTTTGTCGAGACGTCACTTGGATTTTACTATGGATTCTGCGCAACAACTTATTGAAGACCTTTAACTGCATGAAGTCACGCTCACGTTTTTTCTCATACAAATCGTCGATGTTAATGCTTGTAGCAACATCATCGTCGTACTGATCGTTGTCTTTGTTGATAGTAAATATGTTCTCCATATACTTGTTATATGGAAAAAATATAATAAATAGAACTCGAAATAGCATATATAGAATGACAATCAAACACTTAGTGCTACCTGGAGGCGGAACTGCAGGGATGTGCCTCGTAGGCGCACTACAGAAGTTGCATGATGCTAACATATGGAATATCGATGACATACAGGCTATATACTCTGTGTCAGCGGGGTCAATGATCGCATTGCTTGTTGCACTAAAGTTCTCTTGGGATACAATAGTCGACTACTTGGTGAAACGACCCTGGTCGGATGTATACAATGTAAATCTCGCTAACATATTCGACATTTTCATGAAAAAGGGATTTTACGGACCTGAGTTTTTCATCACCTTTTTCAAACCATTTTTCGATAGCAAAGACATAAATATGAATATTACTATGTTGGAACTATATACGATTACAGGGGTGGATATACATTTTTGTACTACAGAAATGTCATCACTAACATTTACAAGCATATCGCATGAATCTCATCCCAATGTAGAGGTTCTTACAGCAATCCAAATGTCGGCAGCATTCCCTCTTATTATTTCACCAGTGTTTAATAATGGTAAATGCTACGTTGATGGAGGACTTTTGTGCAACTACCCAATGGCAATGTGTCTGCAAAAATATCCAGACAAGACAGAGGTATTAGGAATAGGTAACCAAATTAAAGACAATCGGGAGGATGTCACTGAAGACTCTTCATTGCTACAGTTCATCGAGAACCTGTTATACAGCATGGTAGCCAACTTGGGAAATCGTATCAAGGACAATGGAAATAGCGAAAACATTCCTATGTATATGTCAATCCCTATTCCAAATGTAACTTTAACAAGCATTCAAAACACATTTTCGGACATAGAACTGCGTAAAGAACTACTGGAAACGGGCAGGGAACGGGCATCAGCATTTTTAGACGAATGGAATACTACTGACAATATAGACAACTCTACATCTAATACATCTAAACAACCGTGTTGATGAACTTCTCCAAAGTAGCTTTCTCGGGCTTAGCGTCGTATTCGATTACCTGACCGTCCTTAATCAACTTGATCGTGGGATATCCCTCAATTTCGTATTCGGCGGTGGTCTTCTTCATTTCCTCCGTCTCCTCAGAACAGTCGACCTCGGTAAATACCAAGGAATACCCATTCACAACCTTACCTGAATATGAAGTCTTTACTTCATCCCAATGAGGTTTAGCCTTCTTGCAGTGAGGACACCAGTCAGCAAAGAAGAAAATTAATTCGGCATCAGACCCCGAGGTCTGACTTTCGCCAGCATCGCCATTAATCTGCGTAAGAAGTTTAGGGCGACTATACAGGTACACCACATAGCCGACTATAGCAAGTAAAATAGCAACACCTGCAATTATACCGATGGTTCGTTTTCGATCAGCAGAGACTTCGAACATAGTACTATAGTGTACTCTATACATTTATATTTTCATCTCTTTAACGAACGAATACGCATAAAGGCATCTACACCTTACTATATAATACCATGCTTTTCAGAACGACAAATGGAGACTTAATTACCATTCGACGGACAAATTATGTCAGTGACGCAGAATACTATAGATACATCATGAAGACGATTGACCCGGACAACACAGGCCAGGATAAGGCAGCGCATACCGTAGCGCACTTTTCTAGTCTAAGAGCTATCGCAAAAGTGGTTCCGCTAGAACCGCAACTACAACACTGCGACACATCATAATCGAATATTATGAGCATTTTATTTTTTGTATAGATAGTACAAGTAGCCAGATATGAAATCGGCATCTACGCGTAAAAAGACGCCTAGAGCGTCTTCTAAGAAAACACGAAAGGTTATGTATTCAAAACGCGAGTTCAACAGCGGAGACGGTATGCTCACCACAGTATGGGGACCTAGTCTATGGCATTCGCTACATACCATCAGCTTTAATTATCCAGTTGAACCCACAAAAGAAGATAAAAAACATTATCGTGATTTTATCCACAGCTTGTGTTACGTTATTCCATGCAAATATTGTAGAATGAATCTACGAAATAATTTTAAAAGCCTACCCTTAAAAATGAGTGACATGAAGAACCGCGACACCTTTTCAAGATATATTTATAACTTACATGAACTAGTCAATAAAATGCTTAAGAAGCGCTCGGGACTTACATACAATGATGTTCGTAAACGATACGAACATTTCAGAGCAAGATGCAACGCTGGAACACCAAAAGACGTATGGAGTAAGAAGACAATTAAAAAACATGCTCGATCAACCATGAAACAGAGCGCACAGGAACGAACACGTAAAAATAAAAAACCTGAAAAGGGATGCACCGAACCATTGTATGCAGGCAGTAAATCAAAATGCATCATCAAAATAGTCCCACAAGAGTCGTCTGGCAACACATTCCAGATGGATAAAAAATGTGAAAAGAAAAAATTCGTACCTGGATAACATTTTATCCCCACATAAATTGATTTGTATATGGCTTCCGGCCGAAAGCCATATACCACATTACCGCACTAACCTACCGACATGACAGACGGTGTTTGTCCTATCGTGTTCTTCTCATTCATAGTCATCAGCATGGCGCGTTCAATATTCACGCCCAACAACTCGCGCGTAACACCGCACACACACTAATGGGTTAGGGGATTTTACAAAAATTGAATGTATTTTTTTAGATTTAGGGTAGGCATACTATTTAGAAACACACTATATCATGTCAGACATTAAATCACAAGAGCCAGAAACACAGAGGTATATTGCGATACCTAAGTACAAAGGATGCTTCGAAGAAGTCGGACATTACACAAAACAACTTTCCACGGGTAAAATCGCGACACTCAAATACACTACTGGGTGGCGTTGGGGGGAATGTATTGTCGAGATCACCGAAAAAGAACGCAGAGATATTATTCAGAGCGATGCAGTATGTCTTAGTAACTACGATCTCGAGTTCTCTGAATCTACTGATGGGTGTGGCGCAGACTATGAACTGGATAATAAGGATAATTACACCAAAAAGGAAATGCGGGAGATTGTAGAATCGATGGCGCCAGGAGAGGAGAGCGACGAAGAGGAGGAGGAGGAAGAAGAGGTTGAACCAACCATCTGCACAGACACCGACGACTGCGCATGCGAAGAATCCCCAGACGCATTTGAATGTGACGACTGTGGCGCAAAAGGAATGAACTGTTTTGAAAATCTTGGCATGTCTAAGGACGAAGCGACTGCCTATATGGACTTAGGACAACCAGACAGATGCGAAAAATGTTTTGACATATGGAAAAATACTGACGATGCGAAGGAATATCTACAAACAATTGACGACGACGACGCATCAACAGTATCCCTCGGCGGGTGCGACACCGATTTCATGGAGGACGAGGGCGAGTGGTCTCTGGATGAGACGTACTACTACATCTATACCGGCTGCGTCCTTGTCCCAGAAGGGGAAAATGTTGAAGACTACGCACAGGGCGATGGCAGTTATGCAAACAAAAAAAAAGACCCGGTCAGCGTGTTCGACCTGACAGATGCATAAATACAATACAAATGATAAAATAATGTTGATTTTTTTATCATTTTATTCATGATTGGAATTATTTTCTGCGCGGGCGGTCGGCTCACACATAGCCGTCGTAATACATATACTTAATCTCGAGCAATTCAGTATTCTCCTCGGCTTCGATCCGCTGGATTTGGCGCTCCATTTCGGCCTTCAATTCGATCAGGCGCGTCGCGATCGTGGGGTTCTTGGACACGCCGGCTTTATTGCGGAACTTATCGGGGTTGAACCGGATATACACCCACTTACCAGAGAAGGCGTTGAACAAATCGTCGTACCGGATTTCTTCGTCCATCGCGTCGTAGGACTTGTGCTGGTTTTCGTCAGTCTCGATGGCAAGCATCGTGTTGCCGATGAGTTTGCGATGGTCGATGCGGCGGCGGATTGAACAATCGCAGTGGTCGGTGTGAATCGCCTTGTCATGATTGAATCCCTCGAAGTGGGCGTTGATGAAATCTCTTACGGCGATCTCTTTCGTTTTGCAGCGGATTTGGAATGTGAGGGGGTCGGTTGGGAAGGTGTTCGCGAAGCAGAAGGTACAGTAGCCTTTGTATTTTATGTTGGCTTGAATTGTGCATATACCGTCTTGTCCTTTACACATTTTACTTTTAATGTCAACCATGGTATCAGATTTACATGATGCACAGCATGTTGCAATCTTTTCTCCCGGTTCGTTGTAAAATGGTTGTGTTCCGCATGCACAGGTTTTACTTTCAACATCAACCATCGTAGGCGTCTTACATGATACGCAACATATACCACGGGTTGCTCCCGGTTCGTTAAAAGATGGTCGTTTCCCACATGCGCATTTTCTAGCGATGACATTAATCATCGTGGAGGTCTTACACGATGCGCAACATATACCACGTGTTGCTCCCGGTTCGTTGAATCTTGGTTGTTTCCCACATGCACATTTTCTAGCGAGGACATCAATCATCGTAGAGGTCTTACATGATACGCAGCATATAGCACATGTCTCTCCCGGTTCGTTATAATTTGGTCGTTTCCCGCACGCACATGTTTTATGATTAACATCAATCATCGTAGAGGTCTTACATGATACGCAACATATAGCACGTGTTGCTCCCGGTTCGTTATAAGTTGGTTGTGTTCCGCACGCACATGTTTTACTTCGAACATTAATCATCGTAGGAGTCTTACACGATTTGCAACATATACCACGGACTGTTCCCGGCTCGTTATAACGTGGTTGTTTCCCACATGCGCATTTTCTAGCGACGACATTAATCATCGTGGAGGTCTTACACGATGCGCAACATATACCACGGGATGTTCCCGACTCGTTGAATGATGGGTGTGCTTTTCCGCACATACAAACGGAATATTGTAATTTTCGTTCCTCTCTATGCTCGTTACATCGTTCAGGCTTACCATAAGTTGTTGCATAACTCGCCCGTTTCTTACAATTCTCGAATTGGCAAAGTTTTGGCATATATCTATAGTATACTATAATATTATTCCTAAATGGGTTGTCCTTACTTTAATAATTAAGGACAACTCTATATTTTTCACATACCGAATGTTGAAAAGTCGCTGATAACAGGCACGGGTGAGAATTTGGTGTTATTTCTATACTGGCTGTACGTAGACGCTGATCCGTTTGCACCGTTGCTCGATGAAACGTTGCTTGATGAAGGTCCCCACATGCTATCACCGCTAGAACCTGAGCCTGCGGTGTTTGTCGAATAGTTAGGCACGCGTTTGCACGAAAAATCCGTTGATTCAGGGCAACGAGCGCAGCTCGGGCAAGGTGGGCAACTTTCTTTGCTAGATTTTCCAGCACAAATCTGGGGACAAGCCGGACACACGGGTGGAACGATTTGCGACTTCAAGATATACAAGTCCTCTTGACCTATGGGGATACTTCGCCCCGGGATGCCGTTGATAGTCTGAGCTTGTTGAGACGAAATTGTGTTGTTGGTGAGAGACCCGATCAAATCGTTGGTCGTGTTCTGTGCCTCAGTAATCGGCGTGATATCATTGATACTGTCTCCGACTAAAAAGGATTTTGAATTATTTCGGTCATAAGTGAATACATTAGTACTGGTATAAATCTTATCGTAACCATTTAACTGGCGCGTTTGCACCACGTACTGACCATTCTTCGCCACAAAGAGACGAGCCACATTTCCATCCTTGTCGACGAAACGAGTGTTAGCGATGCTGTCAGGCACGGTTGTTGCCTGAGTACTGGTGGTCGTTGTCTCTGGAGTGTTCGTTAATGGGTTAACAACCGCGGTAGCATCGCTATCCGTCTCCATCACATACGTTTTGGTAGCCCCGTTTGCGGATGTGACTGTAATGCTATATGTTTTAGTGTCGGTTTCACTGTCATCATTTTCGCCGCCGGCCACGGTGACGCGTGCAGTGGAACTGTCTGGGCCGTAGTAAACAGTGGGGATGCTGTTTTTTGAGAAAAAGTTGTAGTTGTCCAACCCACTATCAGGAGTGGTAGTCTCTGTAGTCGGTGTGCTAGAACTATTTTGTGGAACAAATAGATAATAATCGTCAGATACGGCGCATCCAAAGCGTTGAATGCCTTGTTTAAAATCCTGAGTCATAATCTTTGATTTACATTTTTCTTCGGTGTCGAATTGGTTCATCCCAGGGAGCGGAAACCAATTATTTGCATCAAGATACGGTCCATCAGGATTAGGGCCGGCAGGCATACTCCCACAATCTTTTGTATATAAATAACATCCAGGTTTGGTTGGTTTTTCAGTTTGTCCTGCAAACCCTTCCTGTTCACACTTCTTCTTAGACCCTGTCCAACCCATCATATAAATCAACGCTACTGCGAGACCGAATATTATCATCAACATGTGCATTTTGTCTTGCATTGAAGCGCTATATACTCTATAGCAAGCAAAAAAAATAAGGCAGTTCGTTCCATAAATTGATTTATATCCGATAGTTATCCATTTCACATATAACTATTTACGATAACCATGCCACCTAATATACTATCCACGCGATACGCAGACGACCCAGACATTGTCGAGATCGGCATCGACGAGGTCGGGCGAGGACCATTATTTGGACGGGTCTATGTCACAGGGGTTATTCTACCTAAACAAGGTGATAGTGAATTCGACCACTCGATGATGAAGGACAGTAAAAAATTCACATCCCATACACGCCTAGAGGCGGCATACGACCACGTGATAGCCCACTGTATTGACCATGAAGTATGCTATGAGGACGAAGACGTCATAGACAGTATCAATATTCTGCAAGCGACGCAGAAGGCCATGCACGCCTGCGCGCAAGCCCTGATCGACCGGAACAACCTCGACCCCGCTAAAACGATGCTTCTGATCGACGGAAACTATTTCAAACCGCACACGCGATTCGACAAGGATACTGGAAAATGGGTGTGCTATGATCACGTCTGCATAAAGGGTGGAGATAATCTCTATACATGTGTCGCAGCGGCATCGATCGTGGCCAAGGTGGAACGCGATAAATACATTGCGGATCTGTGTCTAGATAACCCCGAACTTAATGAGAAATATTCTATTGGTTCAAACAAGGGGTACGGTGCAAAGAAGCACCTTGACGGAATCCGTGCGCATGGGATTACGAAATGGCACCGCAAAACGTTTGGAATCTGCAAGGGGTTTAGTTAAGCGGAACACATCTCACATATATCTTCTTCCTGTTTCTCTTTTTGTACCGTTTCTGGACCAATCGTAAATTGCTGTGCGCGGTGTTTCGCCTTACGACGCAAGTAATACATACCGGTCTTAAGTCCTTTATTCCACGAATGGAAATGCATGGACGTGAGTGCGGCGTACGTGGGGTCTTCCATCCACAGGTTCATGCTTTGGCTCTGGCAGATGAATGCGCCACGATCCGCGGCCATGTCGATAACGTGTCGCATTGGTATTTCCCATGCGATCTTGTACTTGTCACGTATGTGCTGCGAAAGTTGAGTAAGGTGTTGTATGCTACCATTGTTTGCAATGATACTGTTTTTGATTTGTTCTGACCACATTCCAAGATGTATCAACTCACGCATGAGGTATTTATTAGTGATCACAAACTCGCCTGCTAATGTACGCCGACTATATAGGTTGCTCGTGAACGGCTCAAAACATTCATTGAACCCCATGATCTGGGAGGTGCTTGCCGTGGGCATGGGTGCCATCAGCAACGAGTTGCGCGTCCCGAACTCGACGATCGACTTGCGGAGAGTATCCCAGTCGTACCGATCGCTCGGTTCCACGTCCCACATATCAAACTGGAACTGACCACATGACAATGGTGACCCTTTAAACGAACTATATGCGCCCGCAGTGCTGGGCAGAACTGCATCGTCCGATGTTGGTATCATATTGTTCCTACACTGTATAGCCATCTCATTGGAACGAGTGAGCGCACCATGGTACATCGTTTCGAAAATCTGAATATTTATTTTCTTTGCTTCCTCGCTGTGAAACGGAATGTCCATCAGCACGAACGCATCCGCCAGTCCCTGCACTCCGATGCCGATAGGACGGTGCTTTGCGTTACTCGTGTCAGTTTTGTCGGTAGGGTAGAAGTTAATGTCGATGATGTTGTTCAAATTCTCGGTCACCACCTGTGAAACCGCGTGCAATTTATCGTAGTCGAACTCGCGCGTCTCCCTATTCACAAAACTGGGAAGCGCAATGCTCGCGAGGTTGCACACCGCAGTCTCGGTCTTGTCTGAAAACTCTATAATTTCTGTGCATAAATTGCTGCTTTTAATCGTGCCCAAACTTTTCTGATTCGACTTCTGGTTGCACGCGTCCTTATATAGTAGGTAGGGGGTTCCCGTTTCCATTTGCGCGTCTAAAATGCGGTACCATAATTCACGTGCATTCACCTTTTTTACTTGCATATCGTCGCGTTCGTACTGCTCATACTTCTCCTGGAACTCTATACCCACCACATCCGACAACCCCGGACACGTGTCGGGACAGAACAGACACCAGTCCTTGTCCAACTTTACCTTCTCCATAAAGAGGTCGGGAACCCATAGCCCATAAAACAGGTCGCGGGCGCGCATCTCCTCGTCGCCGTGGTTCTTCTTCATATCCAAAAATGTCTCAATATCGGCATGCCAAGGCTCCAGATAAATTGCAAAGGACCCATTACGTTTTCCACCCTGATTAATGAAACGCGCAGTATCGTTGAACACCTTGAGCATTGGCATAAGCCCACCGGAACGTCCATTTGTACCTTTGATGATCGACCCACTGCTGCGAATGTTATGGACATGCATGCCGATACCACCTGACCATTTTGAAATCCTTGCACAATCGTGCAACGTATTGAAAATACCATCCAGACTATCATCTTCCATAGCTAACAAGTAACATGAACTCATCTGCTGATGACGGGTACCGGCGTTAAATAAGGTCGGGGTCGCATGCGTAAAATACTTGCTTGACATGAGATCATATGTTTCGCGCACCTTGTCCAGATTGCTACCATGAATCGCAACCGCTACACGCATCCACATGTGCTGAGGGCGCTCAACGCTCTTGTCGTTAACCCGTAACAGATACGACCTTTCCAATGTTTTAAATCCAAAATAGTCTATCAAATAGTCGCGATCGTAATCGATCATAGCGTCAAACTCTTCGCGATACTCTGCGACCGTGGAAAAATAATCGGCATTCAATAGACTCTCCCCTGTTTCATTGTTCATCAAAGTGTAGTGAATATTATGCGTTGTTGCGTAGAACGAACTATTCGTGTTTTTTTGATGGTTACTTACTACGATACGGCCAGCCAGTGTCCCATAGTCGATGTGGGTGCTTGACATTGCTGCACAATGTTCTGCGGCAAGTTCATCAATCTTAGTGGTGTGGATATTATCGTACAACTGCTCGATAACTTTCATTGCGAGTGACGTGTAATTAATACCTATTTCTCCCGTACTAGGCGATTTTTGAACAATGCTCGCCTCTTGTCCTAACTTCTTAATGCGGCGCAAAATCTTGTCAAAGGAGATAACCTCAGAACCTCCGCTACGCTTAATAACCATCATGTCGTCGTCCATGTTAAATGAACTATAATCGGACATATATCTATACTAGTTATGATAGATATATTCCTATATTTTATTGATAATTAGGATCGTTACATTTTGAACTGATACTTCACTGCATTATGTACTAAATGAATACCATGCTCAATATGATGTCGGGTCGATTTAATAATCACCGATTCAAATAAAATAATAAAAACCGATAAGATAAGTCCAAATCCCACTACAAGTGCGTACCGTAATAATGATTCGTTAGATCCAATATTCCAAGAACCCTTCAGATAATCAGCCAATCCGTTTTGTAAGATCACAATGAGATTCCCAGGTAGAAGATAAGTCACGAGAAGAAAAATAAACGCAGCAGACCACCCACGTTTCCAACTTTTGTATTTATGTGTGTGCCACGCCACCATGAAGGTTGCACCCAATAAGGCAAAATAATTCATTAAGGTGGTACTGAAAAATCCAAATAGGGTAAGATTACTAGGATTGTACAGATATCGCCATATATTGCTAAATGGCCCACCTTCATATCCCACCACCGTTGCTAACATATCCACGTTCGGCACGTATGCAAGGAAGACTTCTTCGGAGACATTATTATGTAACATCAAATAGGGAACTAACACCACAAATATTACAATATAGAATATAATTCCGAAGGTGTATTTGTGTAGATCTTTATCGTTAAAAGAAGCATCATAGAGTCCTAGAACAGAACGCTTCTTCTCTATTTCATTAGCGTGTTCAGCGCGGGTCATCTTCTTTTCGCTATCTGATACAGATAGTTCATCAGTTGAATCTTGTTGTCCCATAAAAAGGTATATATATTATGTACATTTTATTTAGGTTGCATCATCGAACGACTGTGTTCTAATATGCACAATATTTTCAGGCGGAATAAGAGGAATAAGAGGCGGAACAGGAGGTATCAGGTAGCCGTCAAGAGTATTCTGAGATGGTTCTATGTTACTTGATACAGACGTGTCAGACCCGATGAGTGACCCATTGATCGTAATAAGACATTGTCCAAAACCATCATCTTTCGCCTTGCGCTTCGCAGGCGCACGGTGCGCATACCCCGTCTTTCGCTCCAGCAGAATAATATCCCAGAACGCAGACATTTTACCTATCACTTGGGAGAACCATAGACGATTGCGTTCCACCAAGACACAACTTACCTCCTCTAACCACCAATACGATGGCCACATTAGTCTATGCCCTTGATCTTCGTGTTTCTGTCTCATATCAGGCTCCCATATGGTCTCATACTCTTCTTGTCCCATCTCTAATGGCTTGTATTCATACATCGGCACACCTGCTGTATCAATAAAATACAACACAACTCCCTTCCATTTCCCGGCACGGGTCTTTGTAAATAGACTGTCTGGGTCACAATCTGACATGAAATCGGCATAATCGGCATACTCTTTAAATCGTGTCTCTAGAAAGTCACACTCGTCTAGGTCACATACCTCAAGTTGCAATTGCATCTGCACCCAATACGCCTTAAGTGGAACACCAGTGATATCCCGATTCACCACGTTCTTGATTTCCAACATCTGGCCGTATTTCTCACTGCTAGGATCATCCACGATACCATCAGGCGATGCGCCCAGGAAACTGTGCTTACTATGTTGAACACACCCGTATTCTCCAACAATCGTTCCATGAATCATCTCGTAATACATCGTGGAAACAGGCTCATACTTCTGTCCCCAATGCATTGGTGACGATACATTCACGGTAGGAACAAGACTATTAATATCTATGAAGTCTGGCTGATTTTGCGTTGATACTGCTACAGGCAGAGGTGAGCATTTCTCGTAAATAAGTTGGTTCTGAGCCCCAGGAGTATCGAATATCTTGTACGCATTGCTTGCAGTAATCAGTGAATGACGATATGCATACCATTCATTACTACGCTGCGCAGGCTGAGGCGTTGCATTGAGACGAGACAACACCTGTCGAATGCGATACGAACGAGTCGTATTACTAGAGGATGTGTTCGATGCTGACATATCGGTCGAACGCTTCGGCATGATCTGCATGTAGAACAGGTCGATCGCATGATTTACCAAGTCACCCAAATCGTCAAAGGTATCTTCGTACTCATCGCTATGGCTATCGAACGTGTTACTCGTATGAATCAAATCCTCTATGGAATCCATCATATCATTGTGGAAGGTTGCATTCTGAATATGGGTTGGGTTCTCAAGAACATAGTCATACATTAACTGCATAATCGTACCTATAATGTCAACTTGTTCTTCACCACTAAATGTATCATTGTCTGTTTGGGGAATAACAAGCGAATCTATTATATCCGTCAAACTATCCAAATCATTCAGGTAAGTAGGTACGTCCATATTATATCAAGTACTACAATACTCTTTCTTAGTTATATAGTGGATATTCATCTATGTGTAAATCAATTCTGTATAGACATTGAATTATACCACAATGGAAAACTGAAGGATAGGAGAAATATAGACCCACCTCCCAAAAAAACATCAAATTCCAAAGTACCTCAGGGAAATTGAAAAACGACATTTATTTTTGTCGAATTCCATTTTGCTCAACCGGTTTTGAATTTTGATGTTTTTTTGAAAATTAAAAAAGTATGGTAACAAACTTTGAGGGGTTTTTCAAGTTTGTTACCATAAAATAATTTTCTTGGAATTTGTGGCTGTCTCCCCCCTTTTTTATCTGTACGTACTTTAGAACCTTTTAGAACGCTTTAACAAATGTTCGAAAACAACAATCTGAAAAACAATAATTATGAATGCACATTATGTGCATTCATTAGCAGTTCAAAAACTAAATATACAATTCATTTAGCAACAGCAAAACATCGTAAAATGTCCGAAAAGAAAGAGAAAACTATCCAAAATAGTGACGATACATTCATATGTATTGCATGCAACTTCAAGTGTAAATATTCTGCACATTATGACCGTCACATGACAACGAATAAACATATTAATAAGACGAATTCGAACAATATGTTCCAAAAACAAGCCGAAAAGCTGTATTTATCCGAAAAGGAAGCAGAAAAGAAGGTTGAAACAACCTTGCCATATATCTGCAAATGTGGTAAGACATACGCAAGTCGTAGCGCACTGTGGTATCATAAAAAGCGATGTGTTGATAATATTGATACTTCTGAAAAAATCAATCGAGTTCTCTCAGTTTCACACAACTTTATATCTGAACCTGACGATACTACCATGTCGGATACTATTCAAGCCATGGTAAATGCAAAAGTTGAGGAACAGATAGCAAAGATGGGCGATCCATCCATCACTAAACTTTTGGAGGCGCATGCGCAGGCACAAGCGGCACAGGCGGAACGTGATGAAGCGCGCGACGCGGCGCACGCGGCGGCAGCGGCTGAGCAGACCCGATTGCTGATCGAAGCGATAAGTTTAAAGGGTCCGCAATGTATCACGAACAACAATAATACGACGAATAACCAGTTTAATCTGAATGTGTTTCTCAACGAGGACTGCAAAGATGCGTATACGTTGAAAGAGGTGATGGATTCCATCGTGTGTACAGTATCCGATCTGGATCGCATGGATAACGATGGGTACGTGGCTACAATAACCCGTAAGATTTTGGAATCGATCCAGAACATGTCTATTACAGAGAGACCTATCCATTGTACGGATGCGCGGCGCAATACGGTATGTGCGAAAGATGAATCTGGGTGGGAGCGAAATGAGAAGGCTATGAAAATGCTAGCCGATTCAGTGTTCAAGGTAGGTCAGAAACTAGGTAGGATGGTAGATGACTGGCGCGTAGCGTATCCAGACCAT